>Ga0183096_1002012_pt1 | contig 15051 bp, 10 predicted proteins | sample Biomet5_FD_127791 | JGI IMG/M metagenome (GOLD analysis project Ga0183096, IMG submission 127791) | Microbial communities from bioreactor (seeded with sewage sludge) at LBNL, California, USA - Biofuel metagenome 5 (version 2) (version 3) | ecosystem: Engineered > Bioreactor > Anaerobic >... | reverse complement strand
GGCAGAGCCTTTGCACCAGCGATGCAGTGGCAGACAGCCCCGGCACGGTGGCGGGTTTTGTTCGGCAAGGTGGCAGAAAAATACCGTGCAGGTGGCAGGATGCAAACGGAATATGCATAGCATAAATCTCTGCATTGGACGCCCGCACAAAGAGTAGAACATCTGCTGAAGGATTGTAGAGCTCAACAAAGTTGTATCCCTTATAGAAGAATCCGCCTTTACATGCCAGGTCTATAAAGATGCCGTCTTTGATACAAACAGAAAAAGCCTTCTCCGGCAGATGAGTGCCGAAAAAGGCCATAAAGCAAGGGCTTCCGAGGTTCAGCACCTTTTCGATGCGAGCTTCGGGAGCCCTTTTTCTGTTTATTCGGTTCGTAGTGCAGGCTGCTGATTCTGAGTTTACTTACCCTGCAAAATCGGCAGCCGAGGAATAATTAAAAAGTGTGGCAAAATTAAAAGGTACTATCAGCTTAATTTAAAATGTACCCATAAAAATAGACATCCAAAAGGTTCAGAAACCCATAAGTAAGGACAGCAGGTTCGTATCCTGTCATTCGGAGTGAAAGTAGAGGCCAATTTTGATACCAAATGCACACGGTATCGACCTTTCGTTAAAAGGTGCACATGGGAAAGCCGCGATATTAATTTTTTTCCGGAAGATAATACAGCTTTCCGTCCTTTGCAACAAGCCTTACATCTTTTTGGAAAAGATCTATATCATCAGCAGGTTTTATTGTTGTGCTACCATCGCTTTGTCTGTTGATCATAGCTGCTGTTCTTTTTGAAATTGCCTTGTAATGCAAATCATCATTGAATAGCGCTGGAATGTTCATAAAGAAGCCTTCCACACCTTGGCGCTTTCTTCTGGTCTCATCAATATCAATCTCCAGTTTTGACCTGTTGCCTTTGTGCCAAGCATTGAGCTTTTCTAAAGCACCTTCAGCCTGCTTTGCATAAGGAAGATACATCGCATAGCTGTTTTCTCTTGATACGACTCCCAAGTTTAACGCATAGGTTAAGTCACCGATCTTATACATGATTTTCAGAAGAATTTGCTGATATTGGTACCAACTGTTTGCCTCGGAAACAATCTTCTCATACTTTTCATAATCGAGGCCCTTGTTATCGGTAAAGCCTTGAAGCGCCAAATTAGCCTGCCCTAATAGCTGTGCGCACTCATGCTCCAGATTCTTGAGATGAGCAAGTTCTCTATTACGAAGTTCTTCGTTCTCTAAGGTTTCAATCTGGAATGTAGCACACTTCTGAACTTCAGCAACCAGCGCATAAACCTTGCTTTTATATTCGTTATTTTGGAAATCTGCAATTTTAACAATACCGTCATTGATGCCTTCAAGCTGATCATTAATCTGAGTCATATAATACTGACCAACAACCATTGAAGCCACACCCATTGCAGCATTTGCGACATTCATAGCCGCAAGTCCGTTAGCAGCAGAACCATCAACAGGAACCCAGTTTGCATTTCCTTTGATGCTATCAGGAACATTTCTGAATGAACCTCTAAAGGCGCCTTCCATCGCACGGGATTTATCAAGGACAGCGCCCTTTGGAATTACGGCCTGATATAATTGGCCGGCGGCTTTCGCTGCGTCATTATAGTTCTTTATAGCACCTGCATTTGCTACGGCCTGCAGAGTCCCGGGAACAGCGTTGTCGATACGGGCCAGTAGTTTATTATCTTTGATTTCAACCAGCTGAGCTTCTTGGGTTTCGGTAAGAGCCGGTAGATCCTCGAACCTTACTGACAGCTCAAAAGAGTTCTTGGAAGATATGGGATCTTCATCATGAGGGGCTAAATCAAAAACGCGGGTTTCCTTTTGCTGACTATTTTCTTTAAACTTTTTCTTATTAAGCCCTATTAAAACTGATACAGCAATCGCAACTACTGCAACTATACAGAGCACAATTACATAAGTTCCCATGTAAGTCTCCTAATTCTATCTAAATGTACTCCCTATGACCTTTCGTAAAAAGGTTCAAGGATTAATTAAAAAGTACACATAGCTCAGTCTACTTTATATCCGAACTGCTCCAGCCGTTCCTTGCACATCTTGCGTTCTTCGTCGGTAAACAGCTCAGCGTACTCAAGCTTCAATACATGAGCCTCAACAGACAAATCCAGTCTATGGTGCTCCCATAAAGTTGTAAATCCGTCTGTACCGCCGGGTTTACTGATCAATTGCTTGGCCGCTGTTAGACCACCTTTAGCTCCTACAAGCTGAAGGAATCGAGTCGCATTATAGCCGCATTCTCTTTTGGCCGTTGTATAGATTTCAATCATATCATGCTCGAAGCGCTTTTCTAAATCATGCATACTCATGTCTCCTATTTATTGACCAAAGTATTGTAACAGCAGTTTTATTGCTATTTGCTCTGCTTCAGGGTGCTCTTTATTGATTCGCTTTGAATCTCTGATTTTGATAAGGGCATCTTTTTCACGTCCAGAGTTAATCATTCTAAGAGCACTTGATACTCTTGTATTGCTCCCTGTGCGCTTATCATCAAATCCTTTTCTATAAATCAAATCGACAAGCTCTCGCTTACTTTTAGTCCATGTTTTTATTGTTTCGTATTGTGTTAAGAAAAACCAGCCGCCTGCAGCGGTGAAAGCATCTTCAAATTGTTTATCTGTTATCATATCAATTATCTTCCATACAGGTACTATAATAATATTTTAATTAGCTGAGCCTTCAGTAGCTTCCTGCGTCCTTTTATAAAGGCAGAATAATTTTCATATGTATAATCCATGTCCGGCATATAATTGATTGTCCGATATTGGATCTTATCGCTCTCGGTCAAATACTGCGAATTGAACCATTTGGAAAAATCAGTAGCGAGTTTTTCCTCATTTAGCTGGGCTGCAAGTAACTGCAAATTACTGATATCATTTACTGAGTCAATGTATTCATCAAGTTTATCTTCAGTAACATTCATCTTCCGAAGATACGGTTTCGTGAATTTGCTCTTTGGATATATATGATCCTCGTGGAACTTGTTGCTAAAATCTAGCGAAGGGTAAAGCAACATGAGCGTGGAAAGAGTCTCGCTCTTTCCATACTTCAATCTGAGAAGATATTCGTCTATGTCGTCTTCGGTAAATTGAATTGATTTGTTTGTACCCTTAAATTTGTCCATGATTTGATCTGTCGGAAAATCGTTTGTTCCATTAGCTCGCACAATGTCGCGGATTGGCCGGAGCACATTGTCCGGCTGGCCGCTAAACACTTTCTTCAACAGTGACCGTATCAGCCACTTTTTGATTTTCTCTCTATTTGCCTTTGTAGTCCCTGAGTCCACAAAATTATCAGGCATTCCTATTTTCATCAGATAATAGGCAATGGGGATCAGGGCATTATTTGAAGTAAGCGTTTCTCCCGAATAACCATAGGATGAAACAAGCAAGACAGCCTGTTTTATTGCTTTTTTTATATCATCCCATCTCGATTCGATCTTCATCATGTTCTGTTTATTAAAGTTATCGACTTTAAATGCGATATTTGAGAAATCACTAAGTACGAGCGCTGTCTTAAGAACAAAATCTTTGTTGATTCTGAATCCGTCACCTATGGCGTTGACATCATCTACAAATTCTGTGATTTCCTCTCTGGCATCGTGGGTTTCCCACTGTGCGGATGCTATGGAAAGAAGCAAATCCGAATAACTAAGTTTTGTGCCGCCGCTGTTGACCCTTATAAAAATATTCAACACTTTATCGAGTTCAACAGTTCTTTCTCTATAGTAGCTGATCATACCAGCCTTATTGATGACGTTATAAAGTTTAGAAAGCGCATTTATGGCAAAACGGGATTGTTCGCGCGTGTACTGAAATTCTTCAGAATAACTGATGTTGTCGCTCACAAAAATAGAGACATCTCCATCTTCCTGCATATCAAGAATTTTCCCGACCTCAAACCAGTATGTGTTCTGATCGTTTTGCACTTCCTTTTCCGAAAGAAATCTGAAATCATACTCATTGTCGCTTTCTACGGGGGAAGATAAAAGGTTTAGATACAGTTTTCTGACTGGATATGCGTTTTCGTTATTTCTCGCAAGGTATTTTAGCTTATATGCGTATGTGCCTTTTAGTCCCAAGTATATAGAAGTGAGTCTTTGCTGCCCGTCAAGTACGGCAGTCACACCGTCAGATCCCTTAAGATTGATTTTCTTATTATGTACAGATTTCTTTTCGTGGTAATTGCGGATAAATCCATAGAAATCATAGTCGTTAACGTGCTCCTTATTTATTTCCCAAAACAGAAATGTCCCTATCGGGTAGTTGCGCATGAGCGAATCAAATAAGGTTTCGATCTGATCCGTATCCCATACGTATTCTCTTTGAATAGAGGGAAGGACATATCTGTCTGCTGATATATTCTTCATCACTTCTGCAATGGTAATTGGCGTTTCATAGGCCATGCTTGTGCCCTCCTATATATGTTCTCCTTACATTAAGAGACAAAACAAATTGAGTAAATGGTGGTCTTATTCGTGCTGATTACAATCGAATTGCTTTGCCCATTCTACGAAGGCGGCTCTATGTCTCTCATACCATTGGCTGGTCACAAAATACTTTTCTCCGTTAAAGACAAACAAATCTTTCCAGAAACGAGGATATCCGCTGATAGTAATCTGTGAAGTGATATCTAGTTCAGGGTTGTATTTTTTGAGCATCACCTCATAAAGCCCTAATGTGTTCTTGCACCACTGCGCTGATTGCATGGCGAGCAACTCATTACTGGAAAATTTGTGATTGCTGTCTGATAGCTGCTGCATCGTCTTCTTTACCAGTTTGCCAATTTTCTCTTCGTCCTCCGGAACCGAGCACCTATCTGGTAGCACGTCCCCTCTGTGCAGGTCGGAATAGTCTGCACGCAGATAGATTTGAAAGCTATCCCTTTTATATCCGTACTTTTGGAGTATCTTTCTAATTAAATTCCGGATGCTGTTACAGCTCAGATTTGTCCACACATAGAGATCAGTGCCGGGAATCTGCTCATTTTTTGGAACCTTGTCCTCAACAACATATTTCCGTCCCAAATAGATAACCTTACGACCCTTCATCGTGGGGTCATCTACAAGAGAATCCATTTTTTGCAGGTCCGTTTCAGCCAAGATGCCACAGGTCTGAACAAGAATATCCCTCATGTTTTTCGCGTCGTAGTAGTTGCCATTGATTGTAAAACCGCAGGCCTTGGTGTATGTATAATCATCATTGAGGCTGTGCGGAACAGCCGAATCCACTTGATATTTTGCGTAATCAGGAAGTTGGCGTTTTTCAACTTCTTCATCTGTAACCATTTCATCAATATCTTCAGCTTGTTCTTTTTCATCCAAAAGTGCATCCGAGTACTCGTCTACCTTCTCCTGCAAGTCAATAACATCCTGCTGAAAGAGAAGGACAGTCTGGCATTCGCCGGGACGACGTTTTTCCATGAGCTCATGTACAGATTTTGTTGTGCTTTCGTACAAGCCGTCCAAGGCCAACGAAAGCAGTCCCAGCGCATCAGAAAGTTCTTTTGCGTCATGGGGGTACAACGATTTCACGGTTTCAATCCGCTCTGTTAGTTCTTTCAATGTCAGCATGATGCCGGCCCCTTTCAAATCATTCCATAGATACAGCCTTTATTCAGCAGTAAAGGTAGATCCGCCAATGCCAAAATATTTCTCAAAGAACGCTTTTAGCTTCTCGATGATACCCTGTTTCTTTTGCTCCCTGTTTCCACCGCCAAAGCGGCTCACCGGCGGCATGATCCTATCAATATCCGTTCCAACTGTCTTTATTTCGCCCTCTCGGAAGGCGTTTTCCAAGAAGGTACGGGTTTCTGTCGGCTTCAACTTTTCATCTTGAATCAATGTTGCCAGGTCCTGCTCGCGCTGCTGTGCAACGAACCCATGCCATTCACTCATAACATCGTCCACGTCGTTGACCCCGGCAATAAAGGTTTCAATCAGCTGTTTTTTGCTGCGAAGCTCCGGGCTGGCGTCGATTGCCTTTTTGATGGTGACAAGCACTTCTTTGTCCTCACAGTGCGTATCGTGGTACTTCTTCACCAGCATGAGGATGTAATCGATATTGATCTCGATTTGCTTAATCAGCTCGATCTCGAATACGATATCGTCAATAATATCGGTGCTTTCCCCATTTTCGCGTTTGCGCTTCCATTCATCTCGTAGATCCTGATATCTGCCCAGATAATCCTGCAGGTCACGCTCGGTAAGCATCTCTTTTCCCTTAAACTCATCAAAGGAAGCAAGAAGATTACGCATACGCAGGATTGCACCAAACAACGAAATGAAGTCTTTCTGATTCTGCTCTCCAATAATCTGCGGCTGCGACAGCGGGAACTTGTTTGACAAATCCTCGATCATATCCATGTAACCGGGCTTTGGAGTGCCATCGACCGATTCGTACCCGTAATAATAATCTTTGAAGCTCTGCAGCAAGACAATACCACCGGCATTTTTATCTCCAAACAACGAGATTGCCGCGTCGACCCTCTTTTGCAAATTGCGGAAGCAAACAATATTGCCGAACGTCTTGATGGAATTGAGAATGCGATTGGTGCGACTGAATGCCTGAATCAAGCCGTGCATCTTGAGATTTTTATCGACCCACAAGGTGTTGAGCGTGGTCGCGTCAAAACCGGTGAGGAACATATTGACCACAATTAAAAGATCCAGTTCTTTGTTCTTCATCCGCAGAGACACATCTTTGTAGTAATTCTGGAACTTGTCCGAAGATGTATCATAGGAGGTATTAGGAGTCCACATTTTGTTATAGTCGTCAATTGCACTCTCCAGAAAATCGCGGGAGTTCTTGTCCAGCGCGGAAGTATCCTCCGGGTTTTCCTCATCAAGGATGCCGTCGGTTTCCTCTTCATTTTGGGCATAGCTGTAGATGACTGCAATTTTGAGTTGCTTGGTGGGATCCGCCTGCATTTGCTTGCGGAATTCCTCATAATATAGCTTCGCCATGTCAACAGAGGCCACGGCAAAAATGGAGTTAAAGCCACTGACGCGTTGCTTCTGCTTGATCTCTTCAACTGCGCCACGTTCCGCCGAAGCCACATCGGAAATATTCGTCAGCTGATTGAAGATATATGATTTATCCCCACGATAGGTTTTCTGGTCAAAGTGGTCAAGGATATACTTGGCGACCAATGAAATGCGCTTCGGGGCCATGAACGCTTTTTCACGGTCGATATCCCACACCTGCTCGTCGTCGATATTCCAACCGGCATCCATGGTTTTGATATAGTCCACACGGAAGGGCAGCACGTTTTTATCGTTGATAGCGTCCACAATGGTGTAGGTGTGGAGCTGATCTCCGAATGTCTGCTCCGTGGTAAAGAACTGCGCGTTTTTCGCCGGACCCGCATTAACTGCAAATATAGGCGTTCCGGTGAAGCCGAACATATAATACTTCTTGAAGTTCTGTACGATTGCCGTGTGCATATCGCCAAATTGGCTGCGGTGGCACTCGTCAAAAATGATGACCACGTTTTTGTTATATACCGAGTGCGTTTTATTCTTCTTGATAAAGGTCGACAGCTTCTGAATGGTGGTAATGATAATACGCTCTTTTGTCCCGGCAAGCTGCTTTTCCAATATTTTTGTAGAGGTGTTGCTATTGGCAGCACCTTTTTCAAATCGGTCGTATTCCTTCATGGTCTGGTAGTCCAGGTCTTTGCGGTCTACCACGAAGAGAACTTTATCGATGTACGGCAGCTGCGAGGCAATCCGTGCAGTCTTAAAGGACGTCAAGGTTTTGCCGGAACCGGTGGTATGCCAGATATAACCTCCGGCGGCAATATCACCGTATTTTCTGTAATTGTGCGCAATCTCAATGCGGTTGAGAATACGCTCGGTTGCGGTAATCTGATAAGGCCGCATGACCATCAGCATATTTTCAGAAGTAAAGATGCAATATTTCGTCAGAATATTCAGAATGGCGTGGCGGGCAAAGAAAGTCTTTGTAAAGTCGATCAGGTCAGGAATGGTCTTGTTGTTGGCATCTGCCCAGAACGAGGTGAATTCAAAGCTGTTGCTTGTCTTGCCTTTCTTGGATTTACCCGATGCCGCGTCTTTGATTGCATTAAAGCGGGTGCTGTTGGAATAGTATTTTGTATTCGTGCCATTGGAGATGACAAAAATCTGCACATACTCAAACAGGCCAGAGCCTGCCCAAAAGCTGTCGCGCTGATAGCGGTTAATTTGATTGAATGCCTCCCGAATGGCGACACCTCGGCGTTTCAGCTCGATATGTACCAGCGGTAGGCCGTTGACAAGCACGGTCACGTCATAGCGGTTGTCATAGGTTGCGCCGTCCTCTTTGCCGAGAACGTACTGATTGATGACCTGCAGGCGGTTGTTGTGGATGTTCTTTTTATCGATGAGCGTGATGTTTTTGGTCATAGCATCATCACGCTTTAATACCTGCACATAGTCCTCTTGAATTTTGCGGGTCTTTTCCACTATGCCGTCGTTTTTGTTGGCGATGCAGTCGGCAAAAAACCGTTCCCATTCCGTATCGGAAAAGGTGTAATCGTTGAGTTCTTCCAGCTTTGCCCGCAGGTTGGCAATCAGGTCGGCTTCGGTGTGGATGGGCAAGTAGTCATAGCCCTGCTCGCACAGCAGGCGGATAAACTCTTGCTCCAAGGCCGCTTCGCTCTGGTAGCTGTCAGAGCGAGCTTTGACCGGCTCATATTCGGTGACAACGGTGTTTTCATTGGTTTCCGCAACAATATTGAAATAGGGCACGTTCTACACCTCCTCAGGTCAATTCTTTGAATGTCAGCAGCTTGTCCCGATAGTATTCGTATTGCTTCTGCCGTGCAGCAATCTCGGCGGGGAGACCGGTGGAAATATCATTCGTGTATACTTGAAAGCTATCCATCACATCAACAATTTTTTGCTGAGCCTCAATATCCGGGACCGGAATAGGTGTATCCTTGATTTGCGATATTGTGTAATGGGCAATTGTTGCATCATGTGTAATTGCAGAAAGGTAATCTCGAAACTCAGCAGAAAGAAAATAGTGGTAAAGGTATTTCGTTAATACTACTTTATTTTTTTTGATGCAAAGCAAGTCTGCATCTTTCACATAAAGCGGGTCGTTATTTGGTACTATATACGGAATCCCAATCGTTCCGCCACCAGTGATCAATACGTCATCCTGTTGAATTTTACCTGATTTGGCTGACAACTTCTCATATAACTCAACTGAAATAAATGCTTTCCCGCGCGAATTACTGACTCCGTTATGAATGGATATTAAATCGCTTGAACGCCAAAATGGAACACCTTCAGAAGTCCATTCATACTTGTGGACACGTGATGCGGAAAATACGTTTGTAAAATCGCCTATTTTTAATAGAGGAATACTGCCATTAAAAGAAAATAGATGGCTTTTATAATACTCATACTGCTTTTTTCTCGCTGTAAGCTCCGCTGTAAGCTCCGCTGTAAGCTCCGTGAAATTGTCCAGAATCCGGACAATTTCAGCCTGTACAGGCAGAGGGGGGACGGGGATTACAAGATCCGATACCGTTGCTTTTGACAACGCTGGAATTCCAGCCCCATACTGGCATTCTTGTAGTCGATACTCTTGTGACTTGACGAAGTGAAATAGATACCGATTCAAAATAGAATTCATCGGCGTAAGAACATAGCAATGCGCCCCTGCCCAGAATTTCACTTTTATCCAGTTCACATATCCGGCAGATGCGCCGCCCTGAGAAATAGTTATGGTATTTTCTTTTTGATTATATTTCTCTATGTAACCAGATGGGTTAATTCCGCCGTTAATAACAGGGTATGTCCCAGCTTCATTCATGTCACTTTTATTAAACTGAGTACCTTTCCCTATTGCGCATACTTTGCCCAGAGGGGTATACTCCACCCCATTCGGGCATAACTCCGCAATCAGCTTTTCTAACCTGCTCATACGCCTGCCTCGATTTCTTCGACGATATTGCGTATAGCGGCACGCAGTTCGTCTTCACGCAGTACAATTTCTTCAATTTCGGCGTTTAGCTTTGCAATATCAATCTTTTCCCGTGTGTCCTCCGCTTCCACATAGGTGGAAACCGAGAGGTTATAGTCGTTATCTTCCGAAATTTCCTTGTAATCAGCAAGATGAGAGAAATGCGCTATTTCCTCACGCTTTGCAAACACATCCACAATGCGGTCGATGTTCTTTGGGGTCAGCTTGTTGTTATTGGTCACCTTAATGCATTCGTTTGATGCATCTATAAACAGAGTCTTATTGTCACTCTTGTTTTTCTTCATCACCATGATGCAGGTGGCAATAGATGTGCCGAAAAACAGGTTGCTGGGCAACTGAATAATACAGTCCACAAAGTTGTTGTCGATTAAGTATTTGCGGATTTTCTGTTCTGCGCCGCCACGGTACATAATACCAGGGAAGCAGACAATGGCAGCCGTTCCGTTGCTTGCAAGCCAGGAAAGGCTGTGCATAATAAAGGCAAGGTCGGCCTTGCTCTTGGGTGCAAGCACACCGGCAGGAGAAAAACGAGGGTCGTTGATTAGCAAGGGGTTTTCATCGCCCACCCATTTGATGGAGTAGGGTGGATTTGAGACGATCAGTTCAAAGGGCTCATCGTCCCAATGCTGTGGGTTAATCAGCGTATCTTCACACTCCACATCAAACTTATCAAAGCCGATATCGTGCAGGAACATATTGATGCGGCAAAGGTTGTAGGTGGTGATATTGATTTCCTGACCATAGAATCCGGTGGTGACCGCATCTTTGCCCAGAATTTTTTCGGCTTTCAAAAGCAGCGAGCCGGAACCGCAGGCGGGGTCATATACCTTGTTGATGGTTTTCTTGCCCACCATGCCAAGCCGAGTCAGCAGCACCGACACGTCCGCCGGGGTAAAGAACTCGCCGCCGGATTTGCCCGCATTGGAGGCGTACATGGTCATTAAGTATTCATAGGCATCGCCAAAGGCGTCAATATCATGGTCTTTAACAGAACCGAGATTCATAGCAGCAATACCATCAAGTAGTTTTGTGAGACGCTCGTTGCGTTTTGCTACCGTGCTGCCAAGCTTATTGCTATTTACATCAAAATCATTGAATAACCCCGCAAAGCTATTTTCAGAAACACTGCCTTGGGCGGATTCTTCAATGTGGCTAAACACTTCTTCCAGCTTTTCGTTGAGCAGTTTTTCTTTGCCGTTGGGGTAAGTCCAGCCTTCTCCGCTAGCGGCTCGTGCTCTTACGTTGCAGAAAAGCTCACTAGGCAAAATGAAAAAACCTTTTTCCTGCACTAGGCCGGCGCAAGCTTCCTCCGCTTCCGCATCTTTCAGTTTGGCATAGTCAAAACTGGTATTTCCGGCTTCAATCTCGCCGTCGTTGATGTATGCGGTCAAATTTTCGGAAATATAGCGATAGAACATCGTTCCAAGCACATAGTTCTTAAAATCCCAACCGTCTACGGCACCACGCAACTCGTCGGCAATCGCCCAAATGGCGCGGTGGAGCTCATCCCGCTCCTGCTCTTTTTTCATATCAGCCATTGTCTTTTACCTCCGAATTGTTTTTATCTGCATCTGCACTTGCGCCGCTTTCAATCCAAGCGTCCACTTCGGATACTCTAAATTTGTACAGCCTTCCAACTTTATGGAAGGGAATGGTATCCTTTTTGACCCAGGACCGGATGGTGTCCTTGCTGCAGCCAACGTGCTTTGAAATTTCCTCGAGGCTAAGCCAATGTTCTACAGCATTTACTTTACTATCTTTCATGTCCAATAAAACTCCCTTCCAATGAATTAAGTGCCATATCTTGTTACCAAACCCTCATAATATTCTTTTACCTTGCAAAAGGTTTTCCACACATCTTCTTCTGGCGTTTTCAGAACATTGATTAAATCGGTGTAGTTCTCAGGTGTTTCCAGAACCTTAGTAAAATCAACCTTATATTCGCGTCCAAAACATACAAGCTGCTTTGCATCATCACGGACATGGTTTTCGACTGCATGTGTTCTCTCGTAGGCTTGTAAATCTTGAGTTTCTTGAAGCAACAATCTGCGAGGGACAATTTTATTTTTACTGTCAGCCGGGTCGAAATAAAGTTCCCCATATATCCCAGCAGTCATAAACTCGGAATAATCAAGTGCTTTCTCGAAAATGGTCAAGCCCAATAGACAGGGAGTGCCCAGCTTTCGTAGTAACATCGAAAAAACGAGGCTAGATGGTTCCGTAACGGCAGGCTTTGGTGAAGCCCATTCGGACTTTTCTTTCGTTGCATACGCTGCGACACAATCAAGATCAATCAATTGATATTCCAGATCTCGGTACCCATATCGCAAAAATGTTATGAAATGTTTGGCTTCATCCTTTCCCTGAAAAACATTCTCCAAAAACGGCTTTAGAAAATACCGTTCATATTTCTCAGGGGAAAACTCATTTAACATTTCAAAAGCGTCGAGTCCTTCAAACTCTGTTTCTGCAATATCCCAAAGGCTTTGTCCAAGGGCAATCAATTCCTCGGGTGCTGCTGAAAAATAGTACTTGGCAAACAAATACTCCTGAAAACCTGGGTCGATATATAAAAGCTTCGTCTCTTGCTCGTACATCATGCACGCTGTTGCACAGGCATCGTGTATAAAGCTTTTACAGGTCATAGCTTTGGGGTTTTCAATACTATTCTTCGTGGCCAGGTTGTTAAAGTACTCATCAAATGTGTCAAGATCGAACTCTGCTTCATGCTTCATATATGTGGTGGCACATAGTTCGGCAAATACCTTTGTAAATTCATCAGCATTTTGAGCACTTCTAAATACTCTAGAATATCCTTCCTTTTCCTCATCGTGTCCATATACGATTGCATCATATACAGCTCTATAAAATAGTCTCTTTTTTCCATCAAAGGATTCCACAATAGGATACTTCATAATAACAAAGGTCAGTAGCATGGGATTTGAAGCAAACACCTTGTGCCTTTGGAGAAAATCGCCCTCCGTGTAATTTTTTATACTTTCGATAATGGCTTCGTCGTCACAACCCTTTAAGAGGTTATCAATTAGTGTAGTTGACTGCTCCCTGCTGAAGGGGTGAAGATACATCCGTGAGAAACCAGTGATGCCTTTTAATAACCCACATTCCCTAGAGGCCAAGACATACTGATTGTATGGGTATCTATCGATAAGTTCAGCTATTTTCCGCTGAAATGCTTTTTCATCGGAAGGATCAATCTCATCAGCCCCATCCATAAGAATTTGGCATTTGCCTGATATCATCAACTCTTCGACTTTTTTGCCGGTCAGGTTTTCATCATAAATACTTGCTGTCTTTATTATGTAATCATTCAACAGATCATTACCCTCGCTAAAGTCGCGGAGTTCGATTATGATTGGAAGCAGACCCGTTTGTGTGTGCTTACGGACTGATTCAAGAAACAGATGCTGAAGAAGCATCGTTTTTCCCATTCCACCGTTTGCAACGAGGATAACTTTCTTTGAATAAGCTTCCAGTGAATCGAGAGTCGCGTCAAGAATAATTGTTTCCTGGGTTCTGCTGTGTCGATTCCTAGTAGCAGAAAGCCGGCTGCTTAGTTTATTACAAACATATATATCGTCGATCAAACGCTCTTCTCCTTCCGAGAAGGGCGTTTTTATTTTCTCGTATTTAGCTATTGTACGTGCAACGTACTCAGGAAAAGAAATGATATGTGCTTCTGGCTTGTAGAAAATCCTCGCTTCGGCTGCGGTCTCTCCATTTCCTTGCGCGATTGCATAAAACAGTTTAGCCAGTGTAAACGCAAAGAGACGTTTATCAGGAGCCTCTCCTGTTTGCATTTCAAGTCCGAAGCGTTGCATAACGTCCATTAACATACTGTCATTCAAGTCCTTCGAAGCGTTATCAATAAAACCATCTTCGTCAAAATGCGAAACAACAGTGCCCCAAATAATGCTCTCAGGTTTTCGTTTACCGTCAAGCCATTTCCCATATGTGCTGTTGGAAGTTGGAAGGATTTCAGAATGGTCTCCAGATAGCGCAATGTCGAAAAAGTATTCTGGGATTTTATCTTTAGACTTGTGCCCAAGGATGCCACAGGAGTTTCTGCCCATATAGAACTTTGAGAAATATTCTGCGCATTTCATTTCAGCATCCCTCCCCCCTATTCATCAATTATACATCTGTCCGAATTGTCAGAATTATGTCTTAATTCATCCAAGCAAGGTCCAAATCCCAGTCGGCGAAAGCAGAAATAAAACTATCTATAATCAGCTTGTAAGGTTGGACAAGCCATTTGAGCATTCCTCACGCAACATTGAACTCAAACATAACTTTACTTACTTCGACTTGTTACCACTAAATCACATTTAATTATACATCATTTTTTGATTTCTACAAGAGGTTCGCTCAAAAAACTTATCGTCCGCAGGAGCCGCGGATTATACGGCTCTGACAATATATTACATCGCTGAGTGGCCATGAAGCGGTGGAGGTTACATAGAGGTTCCCGGAACGGTGATAAAGACCGTTCTCGGAGCTCCGATGTGCCACCACCTTAGTTTCGTGCGCTCATTTTATGCGAAACGGGGTCTGTGTCCATCGGATGCAGGCCCTTTATTTGTTTCCTCCGCCGCTGAAGCCTCGGCAAATCACAGGAGGAAACACCATGAAAAGACAAGACAATCAGAAGACTTATTTTATCTACATCCGTAGCACCGGCGAGAAGGTTCCGGTCACTAAAGAACAGCACGATTTCTTCTATAGAGAGGCATCCCGCATCCGCAACAAGGAACAAAACCACCACAGATGCATGTGTCCGTACCGCTTCATCTGGAAGTGCGACGGTGACTGTATCGGTTGCGAATACCATGCGGCAGGCGACACCCTCTCATTGGACGTTCCGAACCCAGATGGAAATGGCAATATGTACGACTATCTGCCGAACAACAACACTCCAATCGAGGAACTCATTTCTGACCGCATATTATTGGAGCAGCTTTTTGCACGCCTGCGCGAACTTGATCCGGAAGCGGATACCATTATTC
>Ga0183096_1002004_pt1 | contig 15130 bp, 9 predicted proteins | sample Biomet5_FD_127791 | JGI IMG/M metagenome (GOLD analysis project Ga0183096, IMG submission 127791) | Microbial communities from bioreactor (seeded with sewage sludge) at LBNL, California, USA - Biofuel metagenome 5 (version 2) (version 3) | ecosystem: Engineered > Bioreactor > Anaerobic >... | reverse complement strand
TGTTTATCATGTCGGGCGAAGTCATGCCCAAGGTTCAGCTGAAATGCTGGATGGATGCAGCTCCCCGTGCGGCAGCCATGAATTTCTACGGCAGCACGGAAACGCTCAGCGTAGCGGTGAATCCCGTTACGTCACCGGATGCGGAGGGAATCCTTCCTGTTGGCAGGCTGTTTCCCGGCGTAACACTTCGGCTGGTGGCGGAGGATGGCCGTGAAGCCATGGCAGGCGAAACGGGGGAGATTTTCGTCCAAAGCCCTATGCTGTCGGTTGGTTACTATCGTGACGCGGAAAGAACGCAGGCCAGTTTTGTTTCCGATCCGCTGGGCCTTGCACCGGGTATATGGTTCCGCACAGGCGATTATGGCGTATTGGACGAAGATGGGATGCTTTCCGTCCTTGGCCGCACGGACACAATGATTAAGCATCACGGTTACCGCATGGAGCTGGGCGAGGTGGAAGCTGCCGCCAGACAGACCCCCGGCTGCATGGAAGCATGTTGCCTGCTCGACTCGGAAAATGACGAGATCTGGTGTTTTGTCTCTGGAGATCTGCAAGGGGTGAAGTTGTCCTTGTACCTAAAAACAAGGCTTGCTAAATATATGCTGCCTGATTACTATATGGTGCTTCAGGAAATGCCGCATAACGCCAATATGAAGATTGATCGTCGTATCCTGCGCCGGATGATGAGCAAAACGACCGACGAATAGGGGAATAGAACAGGTGTAGTCTCATTTGAAAGTTGTACTTAATTTTACAATCGTGTGTGCTTGTTATTCCATTGTGATCGTAGCCAGGTCACTCTATGATTTACTTAATCATGGACGTTTAACAGACGGTCAGTGTAAGAAAGGAGGACAGCCAGATAAATCCATGCATTAATACAAAAAGAAGGAGGGTATTCATGAAAAAGTTCGCTCTTTTTATGGTGGTTGTGATGGCTGCAACGTGCATTTCGACACCTGGGCTGGTGGAGAGCTCGTCTGCTGTCAAGGAATCTGCGTCTGGTTTCTACTACATCGAGGCTGAGGGTAATCGCCCACGGTTGAGTGCTGCGAGCGCGGATAAATTCTTCCAGGTGGACGGCGAGTGGTTCAAAGATATGAATGGCAACGGTAAGCTCGATGCGTACGAAGACTGGCGCCTGACGAGTACTGAGCGTACCGACGACCTGCTGACCAAGATGAGCCTTGAGCAGAAGGCCGGTACGTTGTCCTTTGGCGGTATTGGCGGCAAGAATGGTATCACGGTGACCAACTTCAACGCCGACAATCTGTCCACCGGCCAAACTGGTGTTGCCTTCATACAGCCGGACAGCGATCAGATGAACGATGCAAACGATCCGTACATTACCGTGAACAAAACGGTTTATGCGCCTGTTGCCTATCAGGTGCAGACAATGTATGAAACGACGATGATCGCCGCCATGACCGGCACGCCTAAGGATCAGCTGGACGTGCTCAATAAGATTCAGAGCATCGCAGAGAATACCAATCTGGGCATCCCCGTGGTGTTCTCCGGTGACCGGACCTACAATACCTGGGGCGGCATGATGGATGCCCCGCACTATGCCTTTGGCATAGCGCGCGATCCCGATCTGCTTTATAACCTGATGAGCGAATACGCAAAAGAAAGCGCCGCGCTGGGTTATGATCAGGTGTTCCACGGCTATGGCAACGAGATCGGCTCCTTCTACGGCGACGATCCCGAATACATTGCAAAAATGGCCGCTACCGAGACCAAAGCTTATAACGACAATGGCCTGGAGGCGCACAGCAAGCACTTCATCGCCCGCGGCGGCCGCAACAGCTATGCCAAAGCAAAATCTCCTGCTGATCTGATCGACAGCTGGATGATTGGCTGGAAAGCTGTCGTAGATGCCGGCACGCAATGGATCATGACCAACAACGGCGTAGCCCGCACCCCCGGTTTGATGGGTTACATGGATAAAACCACTTACTCGCTGCTTCGCGATGATTTAGGTTATAAAGGCATCGTCTGCCTTGACTGGCCGTTGAGCGCATCCAGCCTGATGAGCCAGACCGGCACCACTTCGGACGGAATCGACGTTTCTACCTTGACGTTGGGCGAGCGCTACACGCTGATCCTGGATGTCGGCGTGGATATGTTCTCCTGCTACAGCATGGCTAAGGGCGCTGATCTCAATGATGTTGATGAAACTGTGACGAACTGCTATCATCCCGACGCCATCGTAGCCGAGATCAAAGCGGGCAAGTATACCGAAGATGCACTCAATGTGCACGTTGCGCGCGTTATCAAGAACAAGTTCGACCAGAAACTGTTTGACAACCCCTACCGTGACTGGGGCGAAGCCCTCACTGTGATCGGAAGCGCTGCTGCCGCATCCGTAGACAAGATCCCCATGACGACTGCAGAGATCGACGCGATGCGCCGCCCCGAGATCATTTCTATGGAACAGGATCTGATGGTAAAGTCCACGATCCTTCTGAAGAATGATAATATTCTTCCGCTGAGCGCAGACGCGAAGATCTATGTCGATTCCAACGCTGACACTACCAAGCAGGAGGATATTGCCGCGTTGGGCGCGAAAGCCACTGTCGTGGATTCGTTGGCGGATGCTACGGTCGCGGTGTTCCACGTGACCAGTTTTGACGATGCCTACGAGCTGATGATTGAAGATGCGCAGAATGCCAAAGTGCCCATCGTCGTCATCTTCGAAGGCACAAATACCTCCGAACCGGCGCTTCAGCAGTTCACCGACGCGAATGCGCTGATGATGCAGACCTACGTCAATACGCCTGACCACGGTTCTTCCGTCGGTTCCTTCTACCGTTATACAACGGCTTCTGTAACCGCGGATATGCTGTTTGGTGTAAAAGAGCCTACTGGCAAGACGTTATTCGAGCTGGGCTATGCAAGCGATGCCAAGGACCTTTCCTGGGGCGAACTTCAGGATGACATCGGCGTGAGCACCGCAACCCGTCTGTACATGGCCATGCTCGCAAAGCGGAATCCTGAAATTGATATGCCCAACAACTTAGGCGATGTCATTGTCACCACGGATTATGGCATGTCCTATACCAAGGCTGCCAACATCCAGCTGAGTATGCTGACTGTACCGCAAACTACTGTGACCGAAGAAGTTGAGGTTAAGAAGGGCAGTACCAGCACAACCACTTCTGTCGTCAATGCTAAACCCAAGGCGGGCGTACCCTTCAATATCAGCTTCGTAGCCGAGAACGTTGGAGAGGGCGACGGTGTGTCCACAGTGCAGGTGCTCGATGGCGAAACCGTCATTGCGGAGAAGGTTGTGGGCGTGACTGCCGGACAGTTCCGCGTGATCTCCTTGGATATTGTGCTGGAAGCTGGCGATCATACGATCAAAGTGGGCGATATGACCACGACCATTACCGTTGAGTAAAAAAGGTTATCCCGTTAGGGGCTGCTTTCGGGCAGCCCCTTTTTGTATGGCACAGTGCTGCAACTTGCAGTTTATGGAGATATTTCTGTTTGTTATGTGGAAAGCATGCAGGATGATGCTCTTGTACAAGCCGACTTATCTGAAGACATACAGCATACGGGGACTATACTAGGACGGCGATCGTAAGTGACCCTGGCGTACAATATTCTATACTGCCTGAGTGATCACGTGACCGGCGCGGTAGCCCTGACATACGATATAATGAATGCGCCGTTGCAGACGCTGTATGGGGAAAACTCGAATGAAACAGTACAGGCTCGTTGGAAGGCCTGCAGAGCGAGCCCGACGTATAAATACCGAGCGACTAAGAATGAAATGTGTTTGAAAGTACAAATTCCTGTGTTTGAATTTCCATTGAAGCAAGAAACTTCTCTTGCTATACTGACAACAGTTAAGGATAATTCTCCGGTTTGGAGAGAAAGATAGGAGATGTACGATAATGAAAAAGCTGACGATGATTCTTGCCTTTATGCTGGCCACGATGATGTTGAGTACGGCAGCCGTTGCCGAACCCGCGCAGACGCCCTCAATTACGGCACACATGTTCAAAACGGCCCCCACCATCGATGGTGATCTTTCCGATTGGGATCTTTCTTCCGCAGCCGAGATGGCTGATGCTGCGCAGGTGATCCGTGACGCGAGTTTCTGGCAAGGCCCTAATGATCTGTCCGCAAAGGCTTATGCCGCGTATGACGCAGAGAACCTATACTTTGCCTTTGATGTGACCGAGGATACGCCTTTTGGTGCTATCGAAATGCTGCAGCTGGACGGTGAGGACAACGTCAAGCTGTATATCTCCACTAATCCTGCCGATGATCCTGCCCGTATTGAATTCCACACCAACGATTTCCTCCTGTACCTTATTACCGACGGCGAGTACTACGACACCGCCTTTGACCGTTCTATGGTGGCCAAGGATTATCGCATGCGCTTCATCAGCCGCGGCATGGATGGCGGTGAGGATGTTCTGACCGGCTATCAGGCCAAAGCGGTCGCTTCCACAACGGGGTATGTTTGGGAGTGCGCGATCCCGCTTCCGAACTTCTCTAATGATCAAATCGCCCTGTATGCCCCTAAATCCGGAGACTCTGTAAAGTTTGATGTTGCCTTTACGGATATTTCTTATCCTTGCCCCGGCACTGAGTATATTCCCCAGATCGCATGGTGCGGTACCATTGATATCAACAAAAATCCCAGCATGTGGGGTAACCTCATTTTTGAATAAGCAGTGCTCATGACATAGTATCTGTGTTCCGTGCAGGGCGTTTCGGCGCCCTGTATTTTCATTTTATTCGGAGGTGCAACATGAAATACAAGGTTATGCTGTTATGGCTCACGACCGCGCTTCTTTGGATTGCAGGTACTGCTTGTGCCCAGGAGATCACGATATCTCCCGATGGACAGGCCGACTATACCACGCTGACGGAAGCTGTTGCTGCCGCCCAACCCGGGGACGAAATTGTGTTGAATGAAGGCGTCTATTCCGCAACCACCGAGGTGTTTCCTATCATGATCAATAAACCGCTGGCAATCCGAGGCGAAGGAGCCGTTGTTCTGGATAGCCCGCAGTTCACGACGATTCTTAAAATTAAATCAGACGATGTTCACATCACGGGCATTTCCTTTCACGTGCGAAAGTGGGGCATCGTGGCAGAGCAATGCCAGCGTATGACGCTTGATGGTTGCACATTCACCCTGGCAGACGCGGCCTCACGCACTTCTTCCACCGCTGTGTGGATGGAAGGCATGAAGGATTGCAGTATCTTAAATTGCGCGTTTGCGGGGGTAGGCGTCTGTGTGGCAGGCGATCCGATCAGTGCAAGCAGCCAAGGGAAAGCAGTATTGACCGGCTTGTGTGAAATTGGAGAAGACGAGGACTATTTCACCTCCCACCGCTTCGAAAACTGCACAGTCAACGGGAAACCCTTGTATTATATAGTGGGTGGAAAGAATGTCGTTGTGCCTTCGGACGCAGGCGGGATCATTGCAGCTTACTGCGACGGGATTACCGTCAAAAACGCCGATGTATCTGACAGCAGTATGGGTCTGGAAATCGTTCACAGTAGAAATGTAGTACTCGATCACGTGAACGCTGATCGCTGCGGTATCTTCGGTACCTATGTTGCCTATGCCGATGGCGGTAAATTTCAAAACGTGACGGTGCATGATTCTAATCACGGTATTGATACCCGTGCCAGCAGCAATATCGTAGTAGAAGGCTGCCTTGCGGACGGCTGTGATCAGGGCATCTTTTTCTCTCTGTGCTCAGCCGACATTATGCATGATTGTGATGTGCACAAATGCGGTTTTGGGTGTTTCACAACCAAGGGAAACGGACTGCAGATCACCGACTGCAGATTGGACGCAAATGCAGACGGTATTTATTTGCAAAATGATCGGGGAACGACCATCTCCGATTGCGACATCACTGCTTCCACTGTGGTGGGTTTGCGGGTGCTGAAGTCAAACGGAACATGTGAAAACAGCACACTACAAAACAACTGGACTGGTATGATCCTCTATGATTCGAAAGGTGTAACCATCAAAAACTGCATATTAGACGCCAACCATGCTGCCGGTATTTACGCGGGCAACGCGAGTGATTTAGTGATCGCGGATTGCACTTTTTCAGGTGAAACAACAGCGCACTTCGAATTTGACGGTCACTTCGAAAATGCCTCTGTTTCGGGGTGTAAGCTGAGCGGTGACATTGCTGCCATGCTGCGACTCAAATCAGGCGAACTGCCGACATTCACGGATAATGAATGGAATCAGTGAAACATTGTGCTAGATTTTCCAGATGCCTGTGTTGGATTTTCACTATACTTTTTTGCTCCTTAACCAGTATCATACATATAAACTAGTGAACTCGTATTCCATAAAAAAGAAAGAAGGATGCCAAACCATGAAGAAACTTTCCCTGTTGCTTGCGGTTATCATGATGTTCATCTGTATTGGCGGAGCTTTCGCCGAAGGACCTGCATCTTCAAATGCCCCTGCCTCAGCGGCGGATGTCATCAATACGGCGAACTCTGCGGCGGACAGCGAAGCTGCTAAAGCTGCTGCGGCCGAGCTTGAGAAGAACTGTGAGTATTCCGTTATCGAAGCTAACGGTGATCAGGTCCGCTTGAGCTACATCGAAGGCGTCACACCCATTCTTGAATCTGATGGCCTGAAGTTTAAAGATTTGAATAAAAACGGTAAGTTGGATGTGTATGAGGACTGGCGGCAGGAGATCGATGCCCGCGTCGCCGATCTGATCGCACAGATGACCCCTGCTGAAGAGGTCGGCCTGCTATTCTGCGTGAACACGCAGTTGGTGGACGCTGTGAACATGGTGAAGGAATTCAACCTTACCTGCCAGTTGTTCAACCTCAACGGCACCCCCATAAGCATCACCAATACGCTCAACAATCTGCAGGCGGCTGCGGAAGCCGAGCGTCTGGGCGTTCCGATGGTGTTCACCTCTGATCGTGAGTATAATTCCTTCGGCGGTTACATCGATAAATCGCATGAGGCCTTCGGAACGGCCAATGATCCCGCACTGGCTTATCAACTGGCTTCCTTCTATGGTAAAGCCATGACTGCTATTGGCGTACAGGTGACCTTCGAACCCTACGCAGAGGAAATCGGCGCCCAATACGGCGAGAATCCTGCGCTAATCGCCAGTATCGTACATGAGGAGATCCGTGGCTTGGAAGAAAACGGCTTGTCCTCCTGTACGAAGCATTGGATCGGCCGCGGTGGTGATTCTTCCTTTGGTAAGGCTCGCTCCGTTGCGCAAAATTTCGACAACTGGATGGTCGGCTGGAAAGCTGCTCTCTCCGGCGGCTCCGAGTGGGTTATGACTAACTGCGGCGGCACCGGCATCACTAACACTGTGGACGTCAAGTGGGACAAAACGACCATGAACTACCTGCGCAACACCCTTGGCTTCCAGGGCGTTGTTGTGTCCGACTGGTGGGCATTGGGGGGCGGCCCGAACGACCCTGGCCGTATGAGCGGCATCACTGCCGAGGGTGTTGATCTTGGCCAGCAGACGATCGGCTGGCTGTACAACGATGCGCTTGCGAATGGTACCGACATGTTCGGTTCCGGCTCCATTGTGCATGACTACTCTGCGTGGGAATCCTCTCCATCTTCAAACTATCCCGACGCTATTATAGATGGTTTGTCCTCCGGCGAGGTGGAAAAGGCCAATGTGGATCAGGCTGCGACTCGCATCCTTCGCTTCAAATTTAAAAAGGGCTTGTTTGAAGACCCCTATAATAACGTGGATGATGCGGTAAAGCTATGTGCCAGTGCAGAGTGGGCTGCGAACCCCACCGCGATCACCAATGACGAAGAACTCCGTGCTGCCCGTAACCCGGATGAGGTTGCTCTGACTGAGAAACTGATGGCGGAGTCCGCTGTTCTGGTCAAGAACGACAACAACATTCTGCCTCTTGCGAAGGGCATCAAAGTGTATGTAACCGCTAGCAGTACTGCTGCTTTGAACGGCTACAAGAAGTACATCGCAAACTATGCTACTGTGGTGGAAACCATGGAGGAAGCGGACGTTGTGATCGGCGACTTCGGCGATATCAACGATGCTGCTGAATTATTCGTCGATGACGCGCATGATGCTCAGAAGCCCATCGTCCTTACCCTCAACAACGAGGACCCGAACCAGTACGCCCTTGAGAACTCCAACGCCCTCCTCTACATGAGCTACAACCAGGGCGCCGATCATGGCTCCTCCGAGGCTGGTTACGTGAGCACCACCGCTCCCTGGGTTTATGCCGACATGCTGTTTGGCACGGTTGCTCCCGGCGGCGTGATCGTGAAAGAAATCGCTCGCGATTCTTTCAAGGATCAGGCACAGTGGAAGGACTTAGCCGGTGATCAGGGCGCCTCCAACTATGTGCGTCTGATGGTTCAGGCCACGATGATGCAGGACACCGAAAACCATACTTCCCCCAACAACTGGGGCGACCCCCTGGTGCAGGCATTTTATGGCATGAAATATGGCGAAAACCCCGACTTCGCATACAGCTGCTTCATCCTTCCGATCGTTCAGACCGAGAAGGAGGAAGAGGATTCCTCCGGTAACAAGTCCATGGTGGTGTACAGCTCTCAGGCTGCGAAAGCTGGCGAACCTTTCACCGTGTACTGCCTGCTGAACAACAACGGTGCGGACGGCATCACCACGGTTCAGGTGAAGGACGGCGAAAACGTTGTTGCCGAGAAGATCATGACCGTGACTGCCGACAGCTGGCGCGTTGTGGAGATGGAGGTAACGCTGGATACGGCTGGTGAGCATACCCTTACCATTGGCGATCAGACAGGCATTATCAACATCACCGAGTGATCGTTACAGCCACGAGGGGTGGAGCGCTTTGGCGCTCCACTCTTTCTTTTTATTTTCTTGGCTTTCTATGTTTGGTTTTTATTGCATGTTGTTTAAGTATCGTTTCGCTTATATCCATAATATGTATTGGGATTGATTACAACAATGTCAACACAAAATAATTTTGACGATGGTTCCACCCTTACACGATGCCCCGTTTCAGCGTGAACCTACCCCGATTGTATCGAAATATCAGTATTTTCCATACTTACCGGCGTTCGAACACATTGTTCGGGCGCTGGTTTTTTGTTAATCGATAAATACCGGCTTCGCCGGTGGTTGGTGCGGAATTTACCGTATACCATCATTGTGTATATGCGGAATCAGGCAGACATACATACGGTTGACAGCGATTGGGTCATGGTTTTTCTGCTCATGTACAGAATTTGAAGCAGAAGCAATATCTGTTCCATTGAATCGTATTTCTGTACTCGCTTTTATGGCTTTTTTCGGTTGACTGGGTATATTTCGGAACCCCGAATCAGCAGTTCGGAGTCGAAAACGGTTCGCTTGGCATTCTGTGGCCGATGTTTACGGTTGCGATGCAGTTTTTCCAGCATGATGCTGGCGCATTCGTCGCCCATGGCCAGTGTGGGTTGCTTGATCTCGCTGATCTTCGAATCGTTGAATAAATCGAATGGGGCCAGAGAACCGAAGGAGATGAGGGCGATATCATCGGGTATGGATAAACCGGAGTCGTGAATGGCGCGGATCGCGCCGATGGCCATCATGTTGTTGGTACAGAAAATCGCGGTCACCTGAGGCTGCTGCTTTAACAGGTCGTTGGTCAAATGGTATCCGCTGTCCATTTTGAAATCACCGTACAGGATATAATCCTTGCAAATTTTGATGTTGTGAGCGGTTAGCGTGTCAATATAGGCGTTCAGCCTGTCCAGGCCCGGCTTGGAGGAGATGGGTCCGGTGATGATGGCGATATCGGTATGCCCGGCTTTAAGGAGCACCTCAACGGCTTTGGTGGAGACATCGTAATTATCCTGAAACACGCCGTCGATGCCATAGCCTTTCAGGTCGCGGTCCATCAGCACCACCGAGGTAACGGACTCGTTGAGATCCTTCAGGTAACGCGCGTTGTACTCCACGGTTTCCGAGATGGGGGAGATGATGATACCGTTGACATTGCGCTGCTGCAACATGCTCAGGCAGCGAATCTCCCGCTGCGGCGACTCGTCGGAGTTGCAAATGACCGTATCGACATTGTGGCGATACAGCCTGTCTACAATGCTTGTGATAATTTCCTGAAAAAAGACATTGCGCAGATCGGCAACGACAATACCGACCAGCTCGTTGCCAGAACGGGTTTTGTGGCGATACCGTTTGGGCTCAAACCCTGTGCTTCTGGCAATCGAAAGGATACGCTGCTTCGTTTCTTCGTTTACATAACCGCTGTTGTGAAGCGCACGTGAAACCGTCGCAGTCGATACGTTGGCTGCTTTAGCCAGCTCCTGAATGCTTTTAATCATAGGGTGAATCTCCTTCTGGTAACATATCAAATACTGAACATATTATAGACACGCACTGTTAAAAATACAAGCAAATAAACACGTTTTACACAGCCATAAAACATTGATTCTGCAACGAGTAAAAAGTGAAGCAACACATTGCAGCAGATGGAAAACCGGCGATAATTACATGAAAATTATGAAAGAAACAATGTGTACATATGAGATTTACACGTTGACATCTCACATCATCAAAACTAAAATGAGCTCAAACAACAGCGGTAAGTTTTGGCGGTAAAACGTCAGAATTATACAAATTACTTTTGGAGGAAATACAGATGAGCAGTCAAGTGACTGTATTTGGCAGTTTTGTGGTTGACCTGATGGCACGTACGCATCGCCTGCCTGTACCCGGCGAAACGGTGAAGGGGCATTATTTCAAACAGGGCGCGGGAGGAAAAGGCTTCAACCAGGGGATCGCGGCTAAAAAGGCGGGCGGCAATGTGGTAATGGTCACCAAACTGGGCAAGGATACGCTGGCTCAGGTTGCCACCGACGCAATGGACGCCGCAGGACTGCCCAAAGATTTTTTATTCTATAACGATGAAATTTCAACGGGCATTGCGCTTATCATGGTAAGCGAGAATACAAGCCAGAATGAAATTGTTGTGGTACCCGGCGCGTGCGGAACGATCACGGATACAGATATCGCCGGGGTGGAAAAAGAAATATGTAAATCCGCTTATATCCTGCTCCAACTGGAAGTGAATCAGGACGCAAACGAAAAAGTGGCCAGAATCGCAAAGGAGCACGGTGTCAGGGTGATTATCAATACGGCGCCTTATCAGCCAATGTCGGAGGAATTTCTGCGCGGCGCGTACCTGATTACGCCCAACGAAACGGAAGCCGAGGAACTGACGGGGATTGCGGTAAAGGATATGGAAAGCGCCAACCAGGCGGCAAAGGTGATTTTCAACAAAGGGGTTCAGAATGTATTGATCACCCTTGGCGGCAGGGGGGTATATATTAACACAAATGGCAAAGCGGAAATCATACCGGCCTATCAGGTGAAAGCGATCGACACGACGGGCGCGGGCGACGCGTTTAACGGGGGATTGCTGACGGCGCTGGCGGAGGGGAAAACACTGCGGGAAGCCGCCCGGTTTGCAAACGCGCTGGCAGCGATTTCCGTACAGCGCATCGGCACTACGCCCTCCATGCCTACGCGTGAAGAGATTGATGCATTTATCAGCACACAAGGCTGATATCAAGGAGGTAATGACTCATGCTACGTGGTATTCCCGACATCATTGGTTCCGACCTGCTCAAAGCGCTGGCTGATACGGGCCATGGGGATTTGATCGTGATTGCGGATCATTTCTATCCGCCGATCACCAAAACCCCAAACGGCGTCAGCATTCAGGCGAAGGGAACAGGCGCTGCGCAGATGGTGGACGCCATTCTGCAACTGGTTCCTCTGGACACCGAATACTGTGAGCACCCGATCGAGTATATGGTGCCGGACGCGGATTCCGGTGTGACCATGGACCGTTCCAAGGTTTGGGAAGACACCATTGACGCGGTTGTGCGGCACGGTTACGAGGCAAAGTGCGTGGGCGAAATCGAGCGCACCAAATTCTATGAAAAGGCTGTGCATGCTTATGTTACAGTGTGCACGAGCGAGAAACTGCCATACGGGTGCATCATCCTGCAAAAAGGCGTTCTGTAAAAGCACATCAGTTTACTCCACACGGATGTAATTGCGAAGAGCAATACACATAATAAAGGAGGATTTACCCATGAAAAGAACAGTAGCCATCTTCCTGTCCCTGCTTCTGGTTTGCGGGTTGTTTGGCACAGGCGTTGCCGAGGGAAAGACCTATGATATCGTCTACCTGACGCCTTCGACCGCGTCGAGTTTCTGGAGTCAGGTTGAGGTCGGCATTCTTCAGGCAAAAGCGGACCTTGAGAAAGAACTTGGCGTCACGGTCAATTACAGCGTAGTCGGCCCTGCTGAAGAACAGCAGACGGAAGAATACATTCAGGCTTTCGAGAATGCGATCGCCCAGCAGCCCAGCGCGATCCTGACGGCCACGCTCGCAATCGACTCCACCATCCCCAAAGCCCGTGAAGCGCATGACGCCGGCATCGTGCTGAACTTTGTGAACTGCGGCCTCGGCGTTGGTGACGACGGCGCGAACCAGGATGTTTACAACGAGTTCTACTATTGCTCCAACGACACGATTGGCGAACTGGCGGGTCAGGCGTTTATTGCCGCGATGGAAAAGGAAGGCCTTCCCATCGACGCCGGTACCATCGGCATCAACATGAACGTTGAAAACGAAGCCCTGAACCACCGCATCCAGGCGTTCCGCGACTATATCACCGCGAACGCCCCGAAACTGGCCATGACGGATACGTACTACAACAACAACGTTGTGGAAAAATCCCAGACCAACGCTGAAAACATCATTGCGAATTTCTCCGATCTGATCGGTATGTACTCCGGCAACAACATCACCTCGGACGGCGTATGCAACGCGATCCGCGCCGCGGGCCTGAAGGACAAGTTTGTTGCGGTTGGCGTCGACTCGGATGATATTGAAATTTCCGCGTTGCGCGACGGCTTCCTGAGCGCTATCATTGTGCAGAACGCCTACGACCAGGGCTACAAGTGCATGGCCAACGCCATCCGTACGCTCGTGGAAGGTAAAAACCCCGAGACCGCCCAGCAGGTAAACTGCCCGCCGGTAATCGTGACGCTGGACAACATCGACACCCCGGACATCCAGTTTATGATGAACCCGACGCTGGGGAAGTAATCCATCCTGTGCCTGCGAACGCAGGCTGAACCAAACCAGTCGGGAGGCCGCCCTGATAACCGGTCACGGCGGCCTCCTTTGGCTCGTGAATGAAGGTGACGACTTGGACGACGTTATTCTGAAGATTGATCACGTCAGTAAGTTTTACCCCGGCGTGACAGCGTTGAATGATGTAAGCATGGAAATCCGGAAGGGCGAAGTTCGCGCCCTCGTAGGGGAAAACGGCGCAGGCAAATCCACGCTGATCAAATGTATCATGGGCGTGGAAAAACCGAACGCAGGAACGATCCGCATGCAGTACAACGGCGAATGGATCGTTAATAACGACGCTCTGGAAGCCCAGAGCCATGGGGTATTTGCCAACTATCAGAACGTAAACATCGCGCCGGACCTGAGCATAGCGGAAAACTACTTTCTGGGCCGTCAACCCAAAAACGGGTTGTTTGTCGATTGGAAAAAGATGCGGGAAGAAAGCCAGAAAATTATCGACAAGTTTGAGATGAACGTGGACCCGAAGGCGAAAATCCGCGAATTGCCTCTGGCGATGCAGGCGATGGTGACCATCAGTAAAATTTCAGTTAACGACGATATTCGTCTTGTCATCTTCGATGAGCCGACAGCCCTGCTGGAAAATGAAAAAGTCGAAATTCTGTTCCGCTTTATCCGGGAACTGAAAGAACGCGGCGTCAGCATTATCTATATTTCTCATCGTCTGGAAGAAATCGCCAGTATCTGCGATACCGTGACGGTCCTTAAAGACGGTACCTATGTTACGACCGGGAATGTCGCGGACATCCAGAAAGACGAACTTATCCACCTGATGGTCGGACGTGAGATGTCTGATATATATAAAATTAACCATCAAAAACCCGGCGAGGAAATCCTCAAAGTTGAAGGCTTTTCGGATTCAGAGCATTTCCGCGATATCAGCTTCACGCTCCATCGCGGTGAAATCCTGGGCTTTTTCGGCCTGGTCGGCGCGGGGCGCAGCGAAATGATGCGCGCGCTTAACGGTGTTGAAAAGCACCTGTGTGGCAAGGTCAGCTTGAAGGGCAAGCCTGTCCATATCAAGAATCCTACGCAGGCGTTAAGCTGTGGGATCGGCTTTTTAACGGAAGACCGGCGCTCGGACGGATGCGCGCTGCAGCTGCCCATTAAAACGAATATCAACATGAACTCGTATGATATGATCAGCAAGCTTGGCTGGATCAACCTGAAACAGGAAACAGCCCGCGCGGATAAATACTCCAAAAGCGTCAACGTGAAAACACCGTCGTTAAACCAGCTGGTTGGCAACCTTTCCGGTGGCAATCAGCAAAAAGTGGTCATCGGCAAACTCCTGTGCAGGCAACCTGATATCCTGATTTTTGACGAACCTACGGTCGGCGTCGATGTCGGGGCCAAGCAGGAAATTTATAAAATTATGGAGAGCCTGATCGCACAGGGACGCGGAATCATACTGATCTCATCCTACCTGCCAGAGGTTATGGGATTGGGCGACCGCCTGATCGTCATGTCTCAGGGAAGGATAACGGCAGAATTCGATCACGAAGCTTTGCAGACGCTTACTGAAGAGGATGTACTGAAAAAAGCGTCCTTCGAAAGCAGATAGGAGAGAGAATCATGGAAAACAGAACTGCGATCAAAAGAAACAGCGCGATAAAAACCATGGCAACAAGAACTGAGTTTACGCTCAGCCTGATCATCATTGCGCTGTTCCTGTTTGCGTTCTTCTTTACGAAAGCCTTTGGAAGCCCCTACAATTTAACCAACCTTGCCAAACAGGGCGCGATCATCGGGGTTCTCGCGGTTGCGCAGACCAGCGTTATCATTACCGGCGGTATTGATATTTCCGGCGGCAGTATCGCGGGGTTGGGGTGCATGGTGATGGCCCTGCTCCAGACGACCACCAATATGCCGTTTCCGATGACGGTGTTATCCTGCCTGCTGGTTTGCGTTGTGTGCGGCGTTATCAACGGCATTATCATTTATGACCTGC
>Ga0183096_1002003_pt1 | contig 15139 bp, 11 predicted proteins | sample Biomet5_FD_127791 | JGI IMG/M metagenome (GOLD analysis project Ga0183096, IMG submission 127791) | Microbial communities from bioreactor (seeded with sewage sludge) at LBNL, California, USA - Biofuel metagenome 5 (version 2) (version 3) | ecosystem: Engineered > Bioreactor > Anaerobic >... | reverse complement strand
GAGGCGTCCACCTCCTGCCTGTACGACATCGAGCGCAGGGAATGGTCGCCCTATATGCGGGAGATGATCGGGCTGGACCCGTCGGTCTACCCGGACGTCCGCGGCAGCGCGGTGGCGGCGGGCCGGCTGTTGCCGGAGATCGCCAGGCGCTTCTCGATGCGGGAGGACGTGGAGGTGCTGACCGGCACCGGCGACAACCCGGCCACCGCGCTGTCCACCGGCTGTCTGGGGCAGGGCATCCCGGTGATCTCGCTGGGCACGTCCGGGGTGCTCATGACGCGCGTGGACCATCTGGAGCCGGACGCCAAGGGCAAGTCGATCCTGTTTTCGGCGGACGGGGTGCGCTTCTCCCACCTGGTGCAGGGCGCGCTGCAGTCCAACGGCACGTCCTTCGAATGGTGGCTGCAGTCCATCCTGGGCATCGAGGACTTCAGCCAGGCGGACAGGATGCTGGAGGAGCGCCCGCCCAAGGCGAGCAAGCTGTTATTCTTCCCGCACCTGACGGGCGAAAAGACGGTCTTTGCCGACCCGGACATCCGGGGCGCTTTCCTGGGCCTGAGCACCCAAACCACCCGGGAGGACATGATCTATGCGGTGCTGGAGGGGCTGAGCTACGGCTACCGGCAGCTGGCGGAGGCCATGCGGCTGGATTTGACCGGGTGCGGCCGCATCCGGATCGTGGGCGGCGGCGCCCGCAGCAGCAGCTGGGCGCAGGCGCTGGCCAACGTGCTGAACGTTACGGTAGAGCAGATGGACGGCATCGTCAGCCCGGCGCTGGGCATCGCGCTGCTGGCGGCCTATGCGCGGGGCTTCATCCCGTCGCTGGAGGCCATCGCCGGTGGCACGATCAAGGTAAAGCGGAGCTTCCGTCCCGAGCCGGACGAGGTGCGGCGCTGCGAAGAAATGTACCCCAAGTATCTTAGAATCTTTCAGGCAATGAAATTCATCTACGATTGAAGATGCGGCGGAAGGGGCAGCTTGCGGGTCTGTCGGATCGATTGAACTTCGAGGACGTGACGCTGGGACTATCAGGTAAATTGGAAAAGCAAAAGAAAAGTGGTAGCCTGCACTTTACCATCTGCAGGGCTGCCACTTTTTTTGTCTCCCCTTACGCCCCCTAAAGAACCGATATTCCGCGGTCCGCGCAACGGACGCGGCCTTCGCGCCGTGACGAAAGAATGCTGTTGCTTTTTGGAAATCTCTATTGATAATTACGTTTTTATATGTATAATATTAGGTATATCATAAGGAGCGAGGAGGGCTGTGTGTGATTGCCCACGTCCGTCGATCTGACGGCGAAACGCAGAGCCTCCGTGATCACAGCCGCAAAGTAGCTTGTCTGATGGCCAGTTTCCTTTCACCCATGGGTCTTTTACACGTTGCTCATTTGATCGCACTTCTCCACGACTTGGGCAAGGCGACACAGGCCTTTCTCAACTATTTGATGTATGCTGTCAAACACCCGGATGAAAAGAAATCCGGCCCATCCCACGCGCCAGCCGGTGCTATCTTCGCCTACGAGCGCTGGTTTGTTGGAGATCCTTGGCAAAGGCGGACCGCGCAGATTGTCTCGATGGTGGTGTACGGGCATCACGCAGGGCTTCCGGACTGCCTTAACAGCGACGGCGAATCAGCGTACCTGTCGGTGATTACTCAGGAGAAAAAAGAAGAGATCCACTACGAGGAGGCAGTCCAAAATTTTCTTCTGGAAGCCGTGAGCTTGGATGAATTGGATGATCTGTTTCGGAAGGCCTGTGAAGAAATCCGTGCTTTTTTCAAAGTGAGAAATGATCAGTCGATGTTTTTCAAGCTCGGCTTGCTTTCGCGCCTGCTGTTGAGCGCTCTGGTGGACGCTGATCGGTGGGATTCCGCCTGTTTTGAGCGGGGCGAGAAAACGGAGGTGCCGCCCGACGCCCCGCCAGATTGGGATGACCTTCTTTTAAAGCTCGAGCAATATACCAAGGTCACATTCCGGGAAGCCTCCGCCATTGACAAGGCCCGAGCGCTGATATCTGACGTCTGCAAATCGGGTGCGGAGAATCCCCGCGGCGTCTACACGTTGACCGTCCCCACCGGCGGAGGCAAGACGCTGTCCAGCCTCCGCTTTGCGCTCGCTCATGGCGCGGGCAACAGCATGCGGCGCGCCTTTTACATCATCCCTTTCAACACAATTCTCGATCAAAATGCCGACGAGATCCGAAAGGCACTGGGTGGCTATGACATTTTAGAGCACCACAGCGGCGTGGTGCAGGACAGTGAGGAGGAATTCGCCGCTTACCGCCGCCTGACCGAGCGATGGAACAGTGGCATCGTCCTGACATCGATGGTGCAGTTCATGAATGCGCTGTTCCGGGTGGAAAATACGGACGCACGCAGGATGCACGCGCTGTATAATTCCGTTCTCATCTTTGACGAAATCCAGGCACTCCCAAAAAAGTGTACGCGTCTGTTTGAGGAGGCGATTCAATTCCTCATACAAGAGTGCAGGTGCACGGCGCTGATGCTGACCGCTACGCAGCCGCGGCTGAACCTCGAGGGCAGGGAGCTCATCTCCGACATACCCGCACTGTTCAGGGAGCTCCGGCGCGTAGCCTACATCGATGAATCCCGCGCCGGGCGGGACAACGCGAGGGCTGCGGAAGATCTCGTTTCACTCATACGCCGGCATGGCTCCGTGCTGGCGGTGGTCAACACCAAGGCGGTCGCGCAGAATGTGTTCAAACGGGTTCGCGCTATGTTGGGCCCGGACGTGCTGTGCGTGCACTTGAGCACGCTGATGTGCCCGGAGCACCGCATGGACGTGCTGGCAGACGTCAAAGCGCGCCTAAGCAAGCGGCGGCCGGTATTCCTGATATCCACCGCGCTGATCGAGGCGGGCATCAACATTAGCTTTCCCGCCGTGGTGCGCAGCCTCGCCGGGCTTCCCAGCGTTGTGCAGGCGGGCGGGCGCTGTAACCGAAATTGCGAGGCGCCATTGGGGACGGTTTACATCTGGCGGCTTTCGGAGGAAAGCCTGGGCAGGCTGCCGGAGATTCGGAAGGGCCAGGAGATCAGCGACGGGATTTTGCGGCACCTCGAGGCGCACCCCGGCGAGATCGGGGGCCCGGAGACCATCGGCCGCTACTTTGAAAAGGAGCGCGACGAATACAAGAAGGAGTTGTCCTTCCCGTATCAAGACAAATCTTGGGAATCAAGCCTTTACGACATGCTGTCGGACAATGCCCAATGCAGGCAGGCGGCATTGCACCGGAAGGACGAACCCATCAAGCGCCTCGCGATGCCGCAAAGCTTCCGCACAGCCGGGGAGGCTTTTTGCGTCATCGATCAAGCCACGCGCGGCATCCTGGTGCCATATGGCCAAGGCGAACAGATCATCCTGGATCTCGCCGGCGTGCACGAAATGAAGGACGAAATCCATCTGCTCCGCAAGGCGCAGCGGTTCAGCGTCAGTGTATTTGAGCACACATACCAAGAACTCGCGGCGCAGGGGGCGCTGATGCAGGTGGGTGAAACCGGCGCCTTTGCGCTGCGAAAGGAGTTTTACGACAAGATGACGGGCGTCCGGCTTGATCCGGGTGAACTCGAATTGCTGAACTACTAAAGGGGGTAAGCATTTGAAGGTTCGCAATCAGGTGGAATTCAAGGTCTACGGCCGTTACGCGCTGTTCAGCGACCCGGTGACGCGTCTAGGCGGCGAGAAGTGTTCATACCAGGTGCCGACCTATCAGGCGCTCAAGGGCATCACAGAGAGTATTTACTGGAAGCCAACCTTCATCTGGATTATTGACGAGGCGCGTGTGATGAACCCGATCCGCACCGAGGCGAAGAACATCCGTCCGATCAACTACGTGGATGCGGGCAACACGCTCTCCGTCTACACCTACCTCAAGGACGTTTGTTACCATGTCCGCGCACACTTTATCTGGAATGAGCACCGACCGGAGTTGGAGCGCGACCAAGATGAGCACAAGCACCACAACATTGCTCGACGCATGATTGAACGGGGCGGCCGCCGGGATATCTTTCTGGGCACGCGCGAATGTCAGGGCTACGTTGAGCCCTGCGATTTTGACGAAGGCGAGAGCTTCTATAAGGGATACGGCGCGCTGGACTTCGGGCTGATGGTGCACGGCTTCGACTACCCGGACGAGACGGGCCGCAATATGCTGTCGCTCCGGCTTTGGAGCGCGCGCATGGAGGACGGACTGATCCGATTCCCGCCGCCGGAGAAATGCGATCCCAAGCTCCGGCGGGACATCCGGCCAATGAAGAAGAAGGCGTTCGGGGATGGAAACTTCTCAGGCCTCGAGGAGCCCAGCTTTTCGGAACTCCTGAAAGGAGGTGAAACCGGTGGGCTGGATGCAGCGGCTCTGTCAGACCTATGACAACATGGAAGGCACGGACGCATTTTCCGATTCAGAGCACCCGCTTGCGCCAATCGGTTTTACGGTGATAAATCCAATCCTTCACGTCATACTAACTGAGGAAGGTTCTTTTGCCTATGCTACCCGATTTGAAAAAGATGTCAGAGTTCAGGTTATCCCCAGCGACCCGGACGCCGAGGCAAGAACAGGTATATCTCCTCACCCATTGTGTGAACAACTGAAATATGTCGCCGGCGACTTAACAACCGGGGCGAGCGCATACTTCAATGCCTATATTACAAAGCTCTCCGATTGGTGCGAGCAGCCAGCCGCGCCATCCCAGTTGAAGCTTCTCTGCAATTACTTAATGCGGAAGAGCTTGATCCATGATATGCAAAAATCCGGTTTTATGGTGGATATACGCAAGGACGCCGAGAAATTCGTATGCTTTTCCATTCAAAGTTATGAGTGCCAAGAGCAGGCACTCTGGCGGCGGGAGGACATCCGAGAGAGCTGGCTGAACCGGCTGTCCGGGCGCATGGGTGGGCGAGCGTTGTGCTACGTGGAGGGAGCCTTGCTTCCCACACTGAGGAAGCACCCACCGCTGTCGGGCAAAGCCAAACTGATCTCCGCCAAGGACGGCAAGACGGCCTTCCAGTACAAGGGCCGCTTCGAGGACGCATCGCAGGCGCTCGCCGTCAGCTTCGACGCCTCGATCAAGGCGCACAACGCGCTGATCTGGCTTCTGAAGCGGCAGGGGTTCGAACGCTATGGGCTGAAGGTCGTGGCCTGGGCCACGAACGGTTGTCCGATTCCCTCTCCCGCCGAGGATGACGGGCTCGACATGCTGGCGGGGCTCGATCGGTGCCCGGACACCTTCGAGGCCTACGGCAGTGCACTGCGCGACGCGGCCGTGGGCTTCGCCAGGCAGTTGGACGCTTGGAAACCGGAAGCGGTCAACCGCGTGGTGATCCTGGGACTTGAGGCCGCCACGACCGGACGCATGTCCATCAATTATTATCAGGAGATGCCCGGAGGCGAGTATGTTCAGCGGCTCATGCGCTGGTATGACGGCTGCAAATGGGAGGTTCGCCGGCTCGAAGGGCCGGTGGAAAGCCGCCGGATGGTTCAGCGCGTCTGGACGCCGACGCCGCTGGAGATCGCAACCGCGGTGTTGGGGAAACAGGCTTCGGACATCGCACAAAAGGATCGGCTTAGCGAAAAGTCCGCAACTAAGCTGATGCGCCAGCTGCGACTGAGGCTGCTCAAGTGCACCGTCGAGGCCACGCCGCTCCCCCGCGACATCGTGCTAAACGCCATTCGCCGCGCGAGCGCGCCGCGGGGCTTCACCGATGGCAACGGACGTTGGCTGGAAAACGAGTGGCGGATTTCGCTGTCCGTCGCCTGCGCGCTGATTCGGATGGAACAGGTGGACAATGGAGAGGAGGGAACCGGCTTGAAGCTCAACGAAGACAACCACGACCGCAGCTACCTCTACGGCCGACTGCTGGCCATTGCGGACAAGGCGGAATATGACGCAATGGACAAGGATAAGGACAGGAGCGCCGCGCGGCAGACCAACGCCATTCGCTACATGCAGATCTTCCAGCAGCGCCCATTCGACACTTGGATGAAGCTTCACACGCTGATGTTGCCTTACCTGAGCAAGCTGCCCGACAAAGGTGGGTACTACCAGTGGCTGATCGGACAGGTCGAGGTGCTTTTTGGCGAGGAAGAACGGGAATCCAGAAGGCCACTGGATGGGAAGTACCTGCAGGGATACTACTGCCAGCGACAGGCACTGTTCACCAAGAAGGAAGTAGTGAAAGGAGCAAATCCCCATGACAATTCTCAAGGATAAGATCGACTTCGCGCTGGTGTTCACGGTGCGCAACGCCAACCCCAATGGCGACCCGCTGGACGGCAATCGGCCCAGAACCACCTATGAGGGCTTTGGCGAGGTATCAGACGTCTGCTTGAAGCGCAAGATCCGAAACCGCCTGATGGATGAGGGAGAAAACATCTTCGTCCAGTCGGACGACCGCCGCAAGGATGAGCACCGCTCGCTCCGCGACCGCGCCAAGAGCTATCCCGAATTGGAAAGATTGATGAAAAAAGATACCAAGCCCGAATACGCGAAGAAGGCCTGCGCGCTCTGGTACGATGTACGCGCCTTCGGCCAGGTGTTTGCCTTTAAGGGAGACAAGAAAAGCAAGAAAAGCAAGAATAATCAGGATGGCACGGAGCAGGAAGCCGTGGAAAGCGGCGGTGAGGACAGCGACGCCGTCTCCATCGGCATCCGCGGGCCAGTGTCGATCCAGCCAGCGTTCAGCATCGAGCCTGTGACGGTGACCAGCTCGCAGATTACCAAGTCCGTCAACCTCGAGACCGGTACCGACCCCGACAAAAAGGCCCCGGATACGATGGGCATGAAGCATCGCGTGGACTTTGGCGTGTACGTGACTTTCGGTGCCATTAACGTGCAATGCGCACAGAAGACCGGGTTTTCCGAGGAGGATGCGGAAAAGCTCAAGGAGGCGCTGCGCACACTGTTCCGCAACGACGCCACCTCCGCCCGCCCGGACGGAAGCATGGAAGTCGTCAAGGTGGTTTGGTGGAAGCACAACTGCGCAAACGGCCAGTACTCCTCGGCGAAGCTCAAGCGCACGCTGACTGTCTCCCCCGATGGCATGACCATCACTACGACCGATTACCCGGATCTCATTCCGGAGGCCATCGACGGTGAATGACGATTCGGACTTCCTGATGCTCTCCGGGCTCAAGCACTTTCGCTTTTGCCGGCGGCGCTGGGCGCTGGTACACATTGAGCAGCAGTGGGATGAAAACGCGCTGACGCTGGAAGGACACTACCTGCATGAGCTCGTCCACGATGAGAATTTCACGGAAAAGCGGGGCTCGGTGCTGCTCTCCCGGGGGATGCCCGTCCGGTCGGAAGCGCTCAGGATCACCGGCGCCTGCGATATGGTGGAACTGACCGAAGCGGAGGGCGGCGTCCCAATCCAGGGCCGGAACGGGCGATGGCTGATCTACCCGGTCGAGTACAAGCGCGGACGGCCGGATCCCACCGGTGCTGACGAATGGCAGCTTTGCGCGCAGGCGCTGTGCCTGGAGGAGATGTTTGTGACGAGCATTCCCGAAGGCGCCATCTATTACGGGGAGCTGCGCAGGCGTCAGCGCGTGGAATTGACACCCGGTCTGCGCGGGGAAGTACGGGATGCCATCGCTGAAATGCACAACCTCTTTGAGCGTGGCTACACGCCCCGGGCAATCCCGAAAAAGGCGTGCGGTGGCTGCTCGCTGTGCGAGATCTGCCAGCCGGATCTACTGACCGCATCCTCCGCTTCCGACTACGTCGCAAGGGTGCTCAAGGAAGAGGAAGCGCCATGAAAAGGCTGCTCAATACGCTCTACATCACAAACCCGGACGCCTATCTATCCCTCGACGGCGAGACCATCGTTGTGCTGCAGGGTGAGGAGACGCTCGGCCGCATCCCACTTCTCAATCTCAGTAGCGTCGTCTGTTTTGGCTATCGGGGCGCGAGCCCAGCATTGATGGGCGCCTGCGCCGAGCGAGGCGTCGACCTCAGCTTTCTCACACCCCACGGGCGCTTTCTCTCGCGTGTCGCCGGCCCGGTGCGTGGAAACGTGCTGCTCCGAAAGGCGCAGTACGATTGGGCTTCGGATCCCGGCAAAGCGCTGCCCGTCGCAAAGATGTTCCTGACCGGGAAGATCTACAACGCGCGCTGGCGGCTGGAACGGGCATTGCGCGATCACCCGCAGCGCGTTGATGAAGCGCTTGTCCGCGCCGCGATAGCGCAGATGCGTGCCGTGCTCGCGATGATTGGCGCGGCGGATTCCATCTCCTCGCTGATGGGATTGGAGGGCATCGCGGCCAAGGCGTACTTCGGCGCGTTCAACCAGATGATTCTGCGCGATGAAGCCGCCTTCCAGTTTGATGGCCGGAACCGCCGCCCGCCGATGGACCGCGTGAACGCACTGCTTTCGTTTGCATACTCGTTGCTCACAAACGAAATCGCCAGCGCGCTGGAATCTGTCGGACTGGATCCCTATGCCGGCTTCCTGCATCAACTGCGGCCCGGGAGGATGTCCCTCGCGCTTGATCTTCTGGAAGAACTGCGCGCGCCAGTCGCGGACCGTTTCGTCGTCACGCAGATCAATCTTGGCGTCTTGTCAGCGGGTGATTTTTCCCAAAAGGAAAACGGCGCGTTCTACCTGAAGGATGATGCGCGTAAAAGCTACCTCGCCGCATGGCAGAAGCTCAAGCAGGATCAGCTTACGCATCCTTTTCTGAAGGAGAAGATTCCGTGGGGATTGGTTCCCTATGCACAAGCGATGCTGCTGGCCCGGCATCTGCGCGGGGACTTGGACGCCTATCCACCATTCTTCTGGAAATGAGGGGGGACTGGATGCTGATTCTTATCACTTATGACATCAACATCACAACGCCCGAAGGACAGCGGCGCCTCCGAAAGGTCGCAAAGCAGTGCGTCAACTATGGAGTCCGGGTTCAGAATTCCGTCTTTGAATGCCGCGTGGATACCGCGCAGTATACCCGCCTGAAGCATGCTCTGCTCGGCGAGATCGACGATAAACAGGATAGTCTCCGCTTTTATCGCCTCGGAGACAATGCTGCGAGCAAGGTTGAACACTACGGTGTCGAGCGTGGATTGCAGGTGGAGGAACCGCTGATTCTTTAAGTGCGAATGCCAAGCGCACATATGACCGCTGCGAGGTTCGCACCAGATTTTCTGTTGCAAAGTCGCATTTTCTTGTACCTTCCCCCTGAAAGAGCATGCAGCCAGCGATCAGAATGGACAACTCGCATGAATTTGCAACATCACTTATAGGCAGGATTGCTGTCGTGCCCTCGTGGGCACGTGGATTGAAAGCTGATCGAACGGGGTTTTGTTGTACGGACTGGTGGTGTCGTGCCCTCGTGGGCACGTGGATTGAAAGGCCCATATCGCCAGTCATGATCGCGTGGATGAAGTCGTGCCCTCGTGGGCACGTGGATTGAAAGTTCTGCGGGATTCCCCTTGTTCCCGTCGATGTGAGTCGTGCCCTCGTGGGCACGTGGATTGAAAGAAATTCCCCCACATTCTGTCCGCGCACTATGTATCGTCGTGCCCTCGTGGGCACGTGGATTGAAAGGCGAACTACGGGAAAAACACCGGATACCTGTCCAACGTCGTGCCCTCGTGGGCACGTGGATTGAAAGCATCTTCTCTTTAATGGCCAGACGAATAAATGTATGTCGTGCCCTCGTGGGCACGTGGATTGAAAGCGGCATACGTTTTGCACGATGCTTTACGACGCAGGTCGTGCCCTCGTGGGCACGTGGATTGAAAGACTTGCTGCCGTCCTCCAGGCGCGCCAACCGCGTCGGTCGTGCCCTCGTGGGCACGTGGATTGAAAGAAATGGACGGGTACACCCAAGTCACACTCGATAGTCGTGCCCTCGTGGGCACGTGGATTGAAAGTTTTATCCTCTACCAAGAAATGTCGATGGCGGTTGTCGTGCCCTCGTGGGCACGTGGATTGAAAGAATCTGATAAGTCCGTCACTTCTTTCAATATCGGTCGTGCCCTCGTGGGCACGTGGATTGAAAGCCACAAACATCCGCTCAACATGCGGCGCAAGCCGTGTCGTGCCCTCGTGGGCACGTGGATTGAAAGTGCAAAAGCTGGCGTAAGTCTGGCAGAGCTGGCAGGTCGTGCCCTCGTGGGCACGTGGATTGAAAGAAAAATTAGCTGATGTTGCAACTATATATTTTAACGTCGTGCCCTCGTGGGCACGTGGATTGAAAGAATATGCTTCTTGGATTCAAAAAAATGTGGTTGGTCGTGCCCTCGTGGGCACGTGGATTGAAAGATCAATGGCTTCAAGCGCTTCTTCATCAATTTTGGTCGTGCCCTCGTGGGCACGTGGATTGAAAGTGGAAAGCTGGTTAAAAAGACTACAACAGAAACGGTCGTGCCCTCGTGGGCACGTGGATTGAAAGAATTTGAGCATGATATCAAAGACGCATTTGCTGAGTCGTGCCCTCGTGGGCACGTGGATTGAAAGGGAATGTCTATTTTGCAAATGTTCTGGCGGAGGCGTCGTGCCCTCGTGGGCACGTGGATTGAAAGCCAAAGATAAGAAGGGTGAACGTAGGCAAAACGGCGTCGTGCCCTCGTGGGCACGTGGATTGAAAGTTAGATATTGCGCGTAGGATGTATCCAGATATTCCGTCGTGCCCTCGTGGGCACGTGGATTGAAAGTATTGAATACCCAAAGACAAAGATAACTTGGGCTGTCGTGCCCTCGTGGGCACGTGGATTGAAAGTGCTATGTCATGGAGATTATAAAGGAGGTAGAAAGTCGTGCCCTCGTGGGCACGTGGATTGAAAGGAAGATGAACTTGTGGAATACTACAGGGAGGATTGTCGTGCCCTCGTGGGCACGTGGATTGAAAGTGGTAAGGGAACGCATACTTGGTTAACCGGACTGAGTCGTGCCCTCGTGGGCACGTGGATTGAAAGTATCAAGGAGATATTCGGAGAGAAATCGGCCTTGGTCGTGCCCTCGTGGGCACGTGGATTGAAAGATCCGAGAAAAGAAATTTCTGTTCGGCGGGCGCATGTCGTGCCCTCGTGGGCACGTGGATTGAAAGACTTCCATATGCACTATGATGCACCGCATCATAAGGTCGTGCCCTCGTGGGCACGTGGATTGAAAGGGCAGTCATTGTCCGTCTTGAACTGCGCCTGTGCAGTCGTGCCCTCGTGGGCACGTGGATTGAAAGCATTGCAGGCCGTATATTTCGCCGCGGCGCAGGCGTCGTGCCCTCGTGGGCACGTGGATTGAAAGGTCACGCCATCATCCGGCCCTAAAAATTCCTTCATGTCGTGCCCTCGTGGGCACGTGGATTGAAAGAAATCTTAGTTTTCTAAGATACCACATCATTATATGTCGTGCCCTCGTGGGCACGTGGATTGAAAGGATTGCCGAGCTGCCGGACGGGAGCGCCGTGCAGGTCGTGCCCTCGTGGGCACGTGGATTGAAAGTTTACCGGGTCGAGAGTAGCCGCCAGCTTCGGGTGTCGTGCCCTCGTGGGCACGTGGATTGAAAGGTGAAGGGCGGGAAAGAGGCCCGGAGATTCCGCGTCGTGCCCTCGTGGGCACGTGGATTGAAAGTGCGCGAAGCTCAACCGCGTACAGGGCTATTGGGGTCGTGCCCTCGTGGGCACGTGGATTGAAAGCACCGGCGAGACCATGTCCCGCCCCGGCGTTTACGTCGTGCCCTCGTGGGCACGTGGATTGAAAGAGAAGCTAAGGCCGCGCTGAACCAGGTGGACAACGGTCGTGCCCTCGTGGGCACGTGGATTGAAAGCCTCCGCCCACCGGAGCGACAGCTTGATGACCTTGTCGTGCCCTCGTGGGCACGTGGATTGAAAGAAGACCATCGACGATTACAGGGTTTGGCGCATGCGTCGTGCCCTCGTGGGCACGTGGATTGAAAGATGCCGGATATCATCGAGAGCTTCCGGGCGGATTCGAGTCGTGCCCTCGTGGGCACGTGGATTGAAAGATGCGTCAGCAGACAGCCGCACAGGTGCGACCACGTCGTGCCCTCGTGGGCACGTGGATTGAAAGCCTTCCGTCCGGGCCGCGCCATTCCCACTCGCGCCGTCGTGCCCTCGTGGGCACGTGGATTGAAAGCGCTCTCTGCCTCAACTGCGCGTTCGATTTCTCCGGTCGTGCCCTCGTGGGCACGTGGATTGAAAGATTATGTAGCCCCTCCTTGTTTTCTCCCTTGACTGTGGTCGTGCCCTCGTGGGCACGTGGATTGAAAGAGCGAGGCGATGGACGACTTCGACGCGGTGCTTGAGTCGTGCCCTCGTGGGCACGTGGATTGAAAGCGAAAATCGTCAACTGTGAGATCATGTATATCCCGTCGTGCCCTCGTGGGCACGTGGATTGAAAGGACGTGCCACGTCCCGCCCTTGTCCAGCACCACGGTCGTGCCCTCGTGGGCACGTGGATTGAAAGTTCCGTTCCAACGTCTGCATCAGCGTGTCGTACTGCGTCGTGCCCTCGTGGGCACGTGGATTGAAAGGATTGCCGAGCTGCCGGACGGGAGCGCCGTGCAGGTCGTGCCCTCGTGGGCACGTGGATTGAAAGTGTTCGCTGCTCTCAGGCGGCACTTCCTGTTTCGGTCGTGCCCTCGTGGGCACGTGGATTGAAAGACAATATGATTACCAGCCCGATCACGATGGCACTGTCGTGCCCTCGTGGGCACGTGGATTGAAAGTCCGTCGCGCAGCTGGTTGACGCGCATTTCCAATGTCGTGCCCTCGTGGGCACGTGGATTGAAAGGATTCGGCACCGGCATGGCTTCACGAGGCGGGGTGTCGTGCCCTCGTGGGCACGTGGATTGAAAGGTCGTAGGCCAGCTTACCGCGGACTGCCGGGTCGGTCGTGCCCTCGTGGGCACGTGGATTGAAAGACAACTTCTTTGAACGATTCGAAAGGCGCGGCAAAGTCGTGCCCTCGTGGGCACGTGGATTGAAAGCAAAAGATCTTCGAGGCCATGAAGCAGAACAAGAGTCGTGCCCTCGTGGGCACGTGGATTGAAAGAAATTCCCGCCGTCAATCGCCGACATCCGGGAAGGTCGTGCCCTCGTGGGCACGTGGATTGAAAGAGGTCGGCATCGCGAAGACAAAACGGACGCTACCGTCGTGCCCTCGTGGGCACGTGGATTGAAAGCCTGAACGTCGCCTATGCCCTCAACGGCTTCAAGTCGTGCCCTCGTGGGCACGTGGATTGAAAGCTCAAGGCCCTCACGGATAGTGCCCAGCACGCCTAGTCGTGCCCTCGTGGGCACGTGGATTGAAAGCCATGAGCATCATGTCGAGCATCGCCACCTCAAGCGGTCGTGCCCTCGTGGGCACGTGGATTGAAAGAATGTCGCCGGAGCGTCCGAACCCGATCCGGCAATGTCGTGCCCTCGTGGGCACGTGGATTGAAAGGCCCGGACCGATTCGGAGCAGGACGAGCGGACCCGTCGTGCCCTCGTGGGCACGTGGATTGAAAGATGGGCATGGCGACGCCTTCCAAGGAAGCAGCGAAGTCGTGCCCTCGTGGGCACGTGGATTGAAAGACCGCCTGCGTCTAAACCCACCCACTCCCGCAACGGTCGTGCCCTCGTGGGCACGTGGATTGAAAGAAGGCCAAAATAGATCTGATCGCCCGGGAGATCAGTCGTGCCCTCGTGGGCACGTGGATTGAAAGAAGACCATGTATGACAAGCTGGTCGAACTCAGCGGGTCGTGCCCTCGTGGGCACGTGGATTGAAAGGAAAAAGGCGTCACCGGCGAGCAGGCCGAAACCGTCGTGCCCTCGTGGGCACGTGGATTGAAAGATCTCTCCTCGCTTATGCCCTTCATGAACGTCAGTCGTGCCCTCGTGGGCACGTGGATTGAAAGCTGAAAAGCATTTGGCGAGGTTCGCGGATGCGCTGTCGTGCCCTCGTGGGCACGTGGATTGAAAGTGCCAGAACAATCCAGCAGCCCAGCGCACCCTGTCGTGCCCTCGTGGGCACGTGGATTGAAAGTGCCCAGTGGTCGGCGGGGAACAAGATGGCGAAGGGTCGTGCCCTCGTGGGCACGTGGATTGAAAGAAGCAGTGGCGGCAGCTACAGAGTGAAGAAAGGCGTCGTGCCCTCGTGGGCACGTGGATTGAAAGCGGTCAGGAGCGCAGCACCATGACCAGCTACAAGTCGTGCCCTCGTGGGCACGTGGATTGAAAGGAAAAAGGCGTCACCGGCGAGCAGGCCGAAACCTGTCGTGCCCTCGTGGGCACGTGGATTGAAAGCGGATAGTGCCCAGCACGCCTATCTGATCGAAACGTCGTGCCCTCGTGGGCACGTGGATTGAAAGTTTTACCACTTAGAATAGTGATTTGGCCGTACCAGGTCGTGCCCTCGTGGGCACGTGGATTGAAAGGCCGTGGAGTGACGAGGCCAGGTCACGCAACCACGTCGTGCCCTCGTGGGCACGTGGATTGAAAGATACCGGCCCCTGGCGCTTTGCCATCACGCACGAGGTCGTGCCCTCGTGGGCACGTGGATTGAAAGGCTGAGCTGCTCTGCGATCATCCGCCGGATCGTAGTCGTGCCCTCGTGGGCACGTGGATTGAAAGATTGAACAGGAGCAGCCAAGCAACGCGCCCCCCGTCGTGCCCTCGTGGGCACGTGGATTGAAAGCTTCATTCGATGGCGAGAGGGCAGCGGGATACGCGTCGTGCCCTCGTGGGCACGTGGATTGAAAGGTATTCCGCTGTGTAGCTCTTGCGCAGCGCGTCGGTCGTGCCCTCGTGGGCACGTGGATTGAAAGTCTGATGTGGACTGAATAGATGTGCTTGCGCCGTGTCGTGCCCTCGTGGGCACGTGGATTGAAAGGTCTCCGAGGCGGAACGGCAGCACTACCTGGACCGTCGTGCCCTCGTGGGCACGTGGATTGAAAGCGGTCAGGAGCGCAGCACCATGACCAGCTACAAGTCGTGCCCTCGTGGGCACGTGGATTGAAAGACCACAATCAAGGCATTCCTTGCCTTCTGCCATAGTCGTGCCCTCGTGGGCACGTGGATTGAAAGCGGATAGTGCCCAGCACGCCTATCTGATCGAAACGTCGTGCCCTCGTGGGCACGTGGATTGAAAGTTTTACCACTTAGAATAGTGATTTGGCCGTA
>Ga0183096_1002001_pt1 | contig 15143 bp, 10 predicted proteins | sample Biomet5_FD_127791 | JGI IMG/M metagenome (GOLD analysis project Ga0183096, IMG submission 127791) | Microbial communities from bioreactor (seeded with sewage sludge) at LBNL, California, USA - Biofuel metagenome 5 (version 2) (version 3) | ecosystem: Engineered > Bioreactor > Anaerobic >... | reverse complement strand
CGATTCGCGCCTGGGTGGAGGAAGGCGAGTCCATGAACTTGAAGAATTCTTCCTTCAAGAGCCAAGCCCTTGTGAGGTCTTCGGAGTGGGCGAGCATGATCTCGACGGCCCTCCGGTCATCCGCGCTGCTCCTCAGCGTGCTGGCCACAATGGGCGTCAGCGCGTTGGCGGAAGGCACGGTCAAGATCGCCATGCTGCCCAAGTTCAAGGGCGAGAACTACTTCGACGCCTGCAAGGTGGGCGCTCAGGAAGCCATCGACGAACTGAACAAGGACTCCAAGGTCGTCGAGTTCCTCTACGACGAACCGTCGCAGGATCAGGCCACCAACCAGAAGCAGGTGGACATCCTCGAAGGCTGGATCGCCCAGCAGGTCAACGTGATCATCGTGTCGCCTAACGACCCCGTCGCCATCGCGCCGACCCTCAAGAAGGCCATGGACAAGGGCATCAAGGTGCTGACCTTTGACGCCGACGCCCAGCCGGACGCCCGTCAGCTGTTCGTGAACCAGGTCGCCTCCGACGGCGTGGCCAAGGGCCTTGTGGAAGGCACCGCCGCCAAGCTGCAGGCCAAGGGCTACGGCCCGGACAAGCCGGCCAACATCGGCATCGTCTCCTCCGCCAAGACCGACGCCAACCAGCAGGCCTGGCTGGCCTCGATCAAGCAGATGCTGGCCACCGACGATTACAAGTGGATGGTTCTGAAGAACGAGGATACCGACGTGTACTATCCCGGCCCCGACGAGACCACCACGCAGACCCAGGCCGGCATCCTGATCAGCCGCATGGGCCCGGGCGCCGACCAGATCCAGGGCGCCATCGCGCTGTCCTCCATGGCCACCCCGGCGCTGGGCTCCCAGTACAACGCCGCCTCCGTCAAGCCCGACCCGAAGACCGTCACCCTGACCGGCCTGGCCACCCCCAACGCGCTAAAGTCCTACATCAAGGATGACTCCAACCCGCTGGATGCCGGCGTGCTGTGGAACTGCATGGACCTGGGCTACCTGGCGGTGCAGTGCGGCTACCAGATGGCGACCGGCGCCATCACCGACGCTTCCACCAAGATCACCGCGGGCCGCCTCGGCGACCGCGAGATCAAGGACAAGATGGTCGTGCTCGGGCCCGCGCTGGTGTTCGACAAGGCCAACGTGGACAACTTCAACTACTAATTCCGGTTCGGAGCCTGACGCGAAGGGGATTGTGCCATGCCGCGAGGTATGGTACAATCCCCTCGAAATACCTGGGATCGGGAGCGTGGCGTGAAGAAGAAGCAGATGATGTCCCGCAGGCTGTTCATCGCGCTGATGGTGGCGGTGGAAGTGCTCTGCCTGGTGTTCGCGGTGGCGTTCTACGCCTACAACGTGGTGACGCTGAAGAATTCCGAAAAGGCGCGCCTGGCCTCGCTGTGCGAGAGCACCACCGCCCAGATCGATTCGATGGTGCACTCGATGGACGAACTGTCGATCTCACTGACGCTGTCCGATGGATTCCTCGGCTCCATGCGGCTGCTCTCCGAAGGCGCCGACCCCGCCGCCTGGCAGGACAAGCTGCGCGGCATCATGATCAAGGCCTACGCCAACCGGGTCAGCGTCTATCGGGTGGTGGCGCTCTCGGAAAACGGCAACGCGGTCGCCGTGGGCCGGAACGAATTGAACGCGGCCGAGGTCGGCCAGATGGTGAAGACCGGCTACTGGCACGACGCCGATCGGCGCGGCAACTCCAAAGTGCTGGAGGGGCCGTTTGCAGACCCGTGGGTCAAGGACGATCCGCAGCAGATCTTTTCGCTGCTCCGCGCGGTGCACGACGGCGACAAAGTGCTGGGCTACATCGAGGTTCAGATGCTCACCCAGAACCTGAGGGACATCTACCGCAACAGCTGGTCCGGCCAATTGTACTACGCCATCGTGAACGGCGACGGCCACTTGTTCTTCTCCAACTTCGAGCCCGGGCAGCGGGATAAATACCTGAACATCATTCTGGAGCACGCCGCCTGGTACCCCACCGACAGCATCGAGACCCCGGACGAGCTGCTCAGCGTCTCCGCCTCCAACTTCACCGACTGGAAGGCCGCGCTGATCATGCCCAAATCCACCGTCTACCAATCGCTTCGGGGCATCCTGCCGCTGGCGCTCTTGTTGTCGCTATTGATGGGCGTCGGCGTGGCGCTGGCGTTTCGGATCGTGCTGGCGCGGATTACAAAGCCGATGGAGCGCGTGGTCAAGCAAGTGAAGCAGATCAACCTGGAAAGCCTGGACGTGCCGTTTGAGTACGTATCCGGCAGCTACGAGGCCGAGGTGCTCTCGGACGCCTTCGACACGATGAAGTCCCGGCTGAACGACGCGTTCAAAAAGGAGAAGGCCATCGAGCGCGTGCAGAGCAAGGTGCTGCTGGAGGAACTGCAGTCCCGCATCGGGCCTCACTTCCTCAATAACACGCTGGGCGCCATCGCCAACATGTGCGAGTCCGGCGACGCCGAGGGCGCGGCGAACGCCTGCTTCAGCCTGTCGGATCTGCTGCGGTACTCGTCCAACAACTTCTCGATCCTGGTGAGCATGCGGGACGAATTGGATCACCTGAACGACTACCTGTCGCTGATGAAGGGCCGCTACCGCCACAGGCTGGAGTACAACGTGAAATTTGACAACGAATGCCTGCAAACGCGGATGCCCAAACTGACCATACAGCCGCTGGTGGAGAACGCGATCAAGTACAGCCTGGGCGAGCGCGAGCGGGTGCGGGTGGGCATATCGGCCAAAGCGGAGGACGGGGACACGGTGGTCCGCATCTCGGACAACGGCCCGGGGTTCGACCCGGCGGTGATCCAAACAGTTCGCGGGACGGTGGACAAATGCCTGGCCTCGCCCGCCGGCTTCCCGGTGGACCAGTTCCAGCAGATGCGAGGGTTGGGCCTTGCCAGCACGCTGGTGCGCCTATACCTTTTGAACGGCGAGGAGCGGTTCAGCTACCGCATAGAGAACCGGCCCGGGGGCGGCTCGGTGATCGAATTCAGGATTTCGCCAGACGGGAAGGTGACGTGATGTACCGGGTCATGCTCGTGGACGACGAGCCGTCCATCCTCGATTCCACCAGCCGGATGATCGAAAAAAACCCTTCCTTCAAGGTGGTGGGCCGGGCCTACCTGGTATCGGAGGCCAAGCAGCTGATCGGGGACTTCCGGCCGGACGTACTGTTCTCCGACATCAAGATGCCCGGCGGCAACGGGCTGGAACTGATCAAGTACGTTTCGGAGAACCTGCCTCACTGCGCGATGGTGGTCATCAGCGGCTACGACGACTTCAAGTACGTGCGCGACTCGTTCATCTACGGCGTGGAGGATTACCTGCTCAAGCCGGTCTCGCCGTCCACCTTCCTGCCGTTTCTGGACAAGCTGGCCACCAAGCTGGAAAACGACGGCGCGGTGCGCTCGGACGGCGCGATCGAGCGGGATTCCGCCAGCGACCCGGACCACGCGCTGCCGCCCTCCGAGCGGCTGGTGCGCGCCATCGAGGCCTACGTGGGCGAGCACATCGCCGAGGACAACTCCATCTCCGAGATCTGCACCGCGTTTTCGATCTCCCAGCCCTACCTGAGCCGCATCTTCCGGCAGTACAAGGACTGCTCCTACAACGAGTTCCTGGCCTCTGTGCGCATCGCCAAGGCCAAGCGCCTGCTGCTCCAGCGGCAGGATCTGCTGATCAGCACCATCGCGACGCTGACCGGGTTTTCGAGCCAGTTCTACTTCAGCCGTGTGTTCAAAAACGCCGTGGGCGTGACCCCCTCCGAGTACAGGGGCAAGATATCACCATAGGAGGTACCATATGAATTCCAGAGAGCGGGTGCTGACGGCCTTCGGGAAACTGCCCGGAAAGCCCGACCGGGTGCCCTTCCAGTTCGACCTGTGCCGCAGCCTGACCGACCACTTTTCGAAGGTGCTGGGCCTCGCGCCCGACTACACCTGGTCCTACTACGAGGATTTGAGCTATCGCATCTCCGCCAACGAACTGCGCACCCGGCTGGGCAGCGACTGCGTGGTGGTGGGCGGCCAGGTGGCGAAGAGCTTTGTGCCCGAGACCATCCGGGACAACGTCACCACCAACGAGTTCGGCATGCACATGAAGCCCACGCCGCTGTACGTGGAAGTGGTCAAGTGCCCGCTGGCCGGGGTCTCCTCGGTGGAGGAAGTCGAGCGCTACCATATGCCCGACCCCTGCGCGCCCGGGCGCATCGAGAATGCCCTCCGGGACATCGCCCGCTTCAAGAAGGACTACTTCGTGATCGGCGACTGCGAGATCTCGATGTTCGAGATGGCCTGGCACCTGACGGGCCTTACGGATTACCTGATCGGCATGGCGGACGAGGAGGAGTGGGTGGACGCCCTCAACGACAAGGTGGAGGCGTTCACCACCGGCCTGGCCGAGCAGCTGGCGAAGGCGGGCGCGGACGCCATCTGGCTGGGCGAGGACCTGGGCAGCCAGGTCTCCACGCTGATCGCGCCGGACGCCTGGCGGCGCATGTTCAAGCCCCGCCACGCCCGGCTGATTCAAAAGCTGCGCGCGATCAACCCGGAAATCGTAATCATCATGCACAGCGACGGCGCCGTAGCTCCCTTGATCGACGATTTCATCGAGATCGGCGTGGACGTGTACAACCCGGTGCAGCCGAACGTGCCCGGCTCCGACCCGGCGGAACTGATGAAAAAGTACGGCGGGCGCATCCGCTTCTTCGGCGGCATCGACCAGCAGGGGCTGCTGCCCGAGGGCGACCCGGCCAAGATCGAAAAATCGATGCGCTTCTACGCCGAAACGCTGGGCGCGAGCGGCGGGTATCTCATGGCCCCGGCGCACATCCTGCAGGCCGACGTGGCCCCGGAGACGGTGGAGAGAATGCTCGCAATCGCGAAGACGCTGTAAACAGCGCGCCCAAAATCCGCCGGGCGGCTTTTGGGCGCATAGGGAAAGAGGCTGCGTGCGCCTGAAATCCTGCGGGATTTCCGGGCGGCGTACTGACTTGTGGAAATGTTTCCTCCACCAGTGTCAGCACTGATTCCGGAAACCGTTCCCGCCGACAAGTCGCCGGGAACGAATTGAAAGCACGACGGAGTTCGGTTTGTAAGGAGGGTTTTGTATGGAACGGTTTGCCTGGAAGGCGCGGCTGCTGCCCGGCAAGAAGCCGGAGTACATCCGCCGCCACGACGAGATCTGGCCGGAGATGACGAAGCTTTTGGACGACGCGGGCATCCACAACTACACCATCTGGTGCGTTGGGGACGAGCTGTTCGGCTACTACGAGGCGGACAAGGGCGTGGCGTTCGCGGCGAAGGCCCAGGCCGGAAGCCCGGTGGTGGACCGCTGGAACGAGTACATGAAGGACGTCATGGTGATGGAGATCGACCCCGCCACCGGCACCGCCGATCAGCTGCAACAGGTGTTTTTTCACCCGTAAGCGGCGCGCGATACGACAAAAAAGGCCGTCTCAAGGCGATGGAACGCGGCGAGACGGCCTTTTTATGCCGGAGGAAGGGAAGGACGAAGCCATCTTCCCGGGTTTGTCTCCGCGTGGGATGCCCCTGCGGAATTGCTCAAAAACCGGGTTCAGCCGTTCGCGGCGGGCGCGGGGGTGGGGGAGGCGCTCGCGTACTGGGCGAAGCCGTAGTCCATCAGCTTCCGGGTGTCTTTCCACATGCCGCTGGTGGTGCTCTTCAGCGTCACCGAAATCAGCGTCACGCCGTCTTTCACCGCCGCGCCCACGAAGCACTGGCCGGACTTGGAGTGGTGGCCGGTCTTGACGCCGATCTCGTAGGGGTAGTAGTAGGGCGACGAATCGATCAGCATCAGGTCGGTGGAGGTCAGCTTGCGCTGCTTGCTCTTGTTGGTCTTGGGCATCGTGTAGCTCGCGGCGGAGACGATCTGGCGGAAGGTCTCGTCCTTCATCGCCTCCCGGGCGATGAGCGCCAGGTCCCTCGCGGTGGTGTAGTGGGCCTTGTTCTGGTAGCCGTGCGGGTTTTTGAACTGCGTCTGCGTGCAGCCCAGCGCCTCGGCCTTCTCGTTCATCATTTTGACGAATGCACCCACCGAGCCCGCCACCTTCGTCGCGATCGTCACCGCCGCGTCGTTGCCCGAGCAGATCATCAGGCCGTACAATAGATCCCGCATCGTCAGCTTCTCGCCCGGCTTCAGCGGCACCAGCGAGGAGTCCTTCGGGAGCTTCGCGATCGATTTCGGGACGGTGACGGTGTCGTCCAGGTGACCGTACTCGAGGGCCAGCAGCGCCGTCATGATCTTGGTGGTGCTGGCGGGGTACAGCTTTTCATTCGCGTTTTTTTCAAACAGCACGCTGCCGGTGTCGGCGTCGATCAGGATGGCGGCCTCGCCGCGGATGTCGTCCGCCGTCAGGTTCTGGGGGGTGGCCTCGCCGGATTCGCCCGCCGCCGGGGCTGGGGCCGCGGTGGCCTCCGGCTGAGCGGCCAAAGCGGATTCCGCCCGCACGGGGGCGTAGGACGCGGGGATGAAGGGGATCGCCAGGGCGAGCAGCAGGGCCAGGGCCGCGAGCAATGCGTTGGGTCGCCTGTTCAATCGGTAGACTTCCTTTCGTACAGGATAAGCACTTTTCTTAAGACGTAATCCGCGGGAAAAAGGTTGACTTTTTTTCGCCGAAACAAAAAATGAGGGGATCAATTGCCCTTGGGTTGTGCTATAATGCAGCCGCGCGTCCGGCGGAATGTACAGTGCGGGAGGACAACATGGATTTTGACGATCTGAGGGAGGGCCTGCGGGAACAGCTTTCGTCCAAGGTGCTGTTCGAGCAGGCGAAGGGATACGCGTATCAGTATCTGGACGCTCTGGAGGGTGGCCGCGTCTATCCGGACGCCGACGCCGTTCGGGGGTTGGAAGCGCTGGGCGGGCCGCTGCCGGAGGGGCCGGGCGACCCGGCCGCCATCCTGAAACTGCTGCACGAGGCCGGCTCGAAGGCCACCACCGCCCAGAGCGGCGCTCGGTACTTCGGCTTCGTCAACGGCGGCAACTTTCCGGTGGGGCTGGCGGCTCGGTGGCTCGCCGATTGCTGGGATCAGAACAGCGCGCTGTACGCGATGTCGCCGGCGTCGGCCAAGCTGGAGGAAACTTGCGAGGCGTGGATTGTGACCCTGCTGGGCCTGCCGGAGGGCACCGCCGCCGGGTTCGTCAGCGGCTCGTCCGTCGCCACGCTGTGCGCGCTGGCGGCGGCGCGGGACGAGCTGCTGCTGCGGCGGGGCTGGGACATCCGGGAAAACGGGCTGTTCGGCGCGCCGCCGATCCGCGTCGTGCTGGGGGAGCAGGCGCACTCCTCGGTGGCGAAGGCGCTGAAGCTGCTGGGGATTGGGCAGCGCCAATTACTCTGGGCGCCGGTGGACGGGGAGGGGCGCATCCTGCCGGATGAGCTGCCCGCGCTGGACGAGAACACGCTGCTGATCGTCCAGGCGGGCAACGTCAACGGCGGCGCGTTCGACCCGATGGGGGAACTGTGCGGAGTAGCGAGGCGCGCGGGCGCGTGGGTGCACGTGGACGGCGCGTTCGGGCTGTGGGCCGCGGCCTCCAACGAGAAGCGCGCGCTGATCGCGGGGTTCGAGGTTGCGGACTCCTGGTCGGCGGACGCGCACAAGACGCTGAATGTGCCCTACGATTGCGGGATCGTGCTGTGCCGGGACCGGGAGGCGCTGGCGCGGGCGATGCGGGCCTCCGGCTCCTACATCCCGTACGGCGCAGGGCGGGACGCGATGCTGTACGCGCCGGAGATGTCCCGCCGCGCCCGGGGAGCGGAACTGTGGGCGACGCTGAAAGCCCTGGGGCGGGAGGGCGTCGGGGCGCTGGTGGACGCGCTGTGCCGCATCGCGCGGGAATTCGCCCGCGGCCTCGCGGAGAACGGCTTCATCGTAATGAACGAGGTGGTGTTCAACCAGATCGTCGTCCGCTGCGAGACCGACGAGGAGACAAGCGGTACCCTGCAGCGCATCCAGCAGGGCGGAATTCTGTGGTGCGGCGGCACGACCTGGAAAGGGAGAAGCGCGATCCGCGTCAGCGTGTCCTGCTGGCGCACGACGGAGGAGGACGCCGCCGCCTGCGTGCGGGCGTTCGTCGAGGCGCGCGCGGCGCAGAGTGGCGGCATGCGCTCTTAACGCATGCCGCTGCTGGAACGGACGGTGGTTTCCATTCCCGGCCGCTCAATCCAGAAAGCGCGCGGCGCTTTTTCGGGCGGCACAGGCGCCGGGGTTTCCGTACGGGTTACGGAGGCCCCGGCGCTTCCGTTCCCTGAATGAAACATTTTTCGGGTTTTTTCGGGATTTCCTAAACTCTTGTGGGATAATCCCCGATATATTTGGCGGGAGGCGGCCCATCGATCTTCCCGGACGCCGGGCCGGCGGAGTGCGGTTCGGCAGGTCATCCCGCCGGCGGGCGCGCGCAATTTCAGCCCTGCCGGCCCCCGTTCGACCTGAAAGCCCACCCCCGTTTACGCCTGCCCGCGCACGGATCCGCGCGGGAAGGCTGGATTGCCGTCGCCCCGGAACCGGATTCCACCCAGATTCTGGCAGAATGAGGTGGCTGTATGAAGCGTTCAAAAAGATTCGGACTTGGACGGAGACTGACCCTGGTCATGGCCGTCGTGCTGACCGTCATCCTGGCGGCGTCATTTCTGATGATCTACCTGAACGTCTCCCAGGGCACGGAGGCGAGCGCCAACAGCGAACTCCAGGCGCTCGTGAAAAACAACGCGGCGTCGCTTCAGGCGCAGATCACCGCCCCGCTGCTGTCGGCGCGGTCGCTGGCGAGCAGCTTCAAGAATTTCCAGGGCGTTGACCCGGCGCAGCGGCGCACCGTGTACACCGCCATCATGGAGGGCGTGTTGCAGGACAACCCGGACTATCTGGGCGTTTGGGCCTGTTTTGGGGCGAACGCGCTGGATGGGCTGGACGCGCAGAACGCGAACACCCCGACCTCGGACGCCACCGGCCGCTTCATCCCCTATTGGCACTGGTCGAATGGCGCCCCTGAGCTGGAGGCGCTGGTCAATTACGAAACGCCGGGCGCGGGCGACTACTACCTGAAGGCCAGGGATTCCGGCGTGGAGACCATCCTGGAACCCTATACCTACGAGATCGACGGCAAGAGCGTGCTGCTCACCTCGCTGGCGGTGCCCGTCAAGGACGAGTCCGGCGCGGTTCTCGGCGTCGTGGGCGTGGACGTCACGCTGGACGCCCTTCAGCAGACGCAGCTGGACAAGGGGACTTATCAAAGCGCATACTTCTACGCCCTTTCGAGCAGCGGCATCTACTTCAAGCACGCCGACGCCACCGCGCTCGGCACCAACCTGAAAGACCGGGAGACCGAGAACGTGGATCAAATCCTCGCCGCGGTCCAGCAGGGCAAAGTTTACTCCTATGACAGCACTTCCCAAAAGACCGGCCAGGTGGTCCGGCGCATGCTGGTTCCCCTCACCATCGGCAATACCGGGACGCCCTGGGCGCTGGCCGCCGCCGTGGACGTGGCGGAAATCACGGCGACCACCCGGAGTACGCTCCTGCTGCTGATCCTCACACTCGCCGTGACGCTGCTCATCACCATCCTGGTGATGGCGCTGCTGCTCAGCCGGTCGGTCAGCCTTCCGATCAAGCTGGCCGCCGCCAAGGGCAACCAGTACGCCGAGGGCGACTTCTCCGACCCCATCTCGGAGGCGTTCATCCGGCGCGGCGACGAGATCGGCACCCTGGCCCAGTCGTTCGACACCCTCTATCACCGCATGAACGAACTGATGGCCAGCATCAAGGCGGCCTCCTCGGAGGTCTCCGCGGGCGCCAAGCTGATCTCCTCCTCGAGCGAGGAGATGGCCCAGGGCGCCACCGAGCAGGCCAGCGCCATCGAGGAGCTCAGTTCCTCCATCGAGGAGATCGCCTCCCAGACCAAGCAGAACGCCGAAAATGCCAGCCAGGCCAACGAACTGGCCGACAACACCCGTAGGAGCGCGGAGGGCGGCAACCTCCAGATGCAGCAGATGCTGACCGCGATGGAGGAGATCAACCAGGCCTCCGCCAGCATCTCCAAGATCATCAAGATCATCGACGACATCGCGTTCCAGACCAACATCCTGGCGCTGAACGCCGCCGTCGAGGCCGCGAGGGCCGGGGAGCACGGCAAGGGCTTCGCGGTGGTCGCCCAGGAAGTGCGCTCCCTCGCCGCCCGCTCGGCCAGCGCCGCAAAGGAGACCACCCAGATGATCGAGGCCTCGATCCGCAAGGTGGACGACGGCCGCAGGATCGCCGAGGAGACCGCCCGCTCGATGGCCTCCATCCAGCAGGAAATCGGGCAGGTGGCCCAGCTGATCCGCAGCATCAACACCGCCTCCGGCGAGCAGTCGGTGGGCATCGCCCAGATCAACCAGGGCATCATCCAGGTCTCGCAGGTGGTGCAGATGAATTCCGCCACCGCGCAGCAGAGCGCCGCCACCAGCGAAGAACTGAACCGCCAGGCCGACACGCTGGAGAGCCAGGTCATGAGGTTCAAGCTCCAGAAAACGCAATACGCGGAGGATTCGCAGGCGGTTTCAAGCAAAGGGGAGAACCGCGCGAGCCTGAAATTCTGAGGAATCCGCCGGTTCTCGAAAGAGTGTCTCATCCCCCGGCATCGCGCCGGGGGATAATTCGTTTGGGCGCGAAGCAGCCGGGGCGGGCGATGCGGCTGGTAATTTCGCTGTAAACCGCTTGACTTTCGCGGAATTCGCGGTACAATCAGAACTGTTTGTTTCACATTCAACAAATATCGGGGGGATGCGCGTGGAGACGAACCGGTCGGTCGGGAAGGCGATCCGCTCGCTCAACAACATGATCGCGCGGCGGTTCGACGCGGGCCGGCCCGATCGCGAGGTGCTGGAGCGCATCACCGGCACCAACCGCTGGGTGATCGGCTACCTGGTCGGGGAGACCCGGGCCGGGCGGGAGGTCTACCAGCGGGACCTGGAGCAGGTCTTCGGCGTGACCCGCTCCACCGTCTCCAAGGTGCTGGACCTGATGGCGCAGAAGGGCCTGATCGAGCGCCAGAGCGTGGAGCGGGACGGCAGGATAAAAAAGCTGGTGCCGCTGCCCAAGGCGCTGGAATTGTCCGAGCGGATGTGCGCCTACGGCGAAAGCATGGAAAAGGCGCTATTGAAGGGGTTCAGCCCCGAGGAAGTCGAGGCTCTTTTCAGCTACATCGACCGCATGAAGAAAAACCTGGGCGAACCTTAAAGGAACCCGGCTGCCCCCCAACGCGAAAGGATCACGGGAGGAAACGGAATGCTCAAAAAACTTACTCAAAGCATCCGGGAATACAAAAGGGCCTCGATCCTCTCACCCATACTGATCACGGGCGAGGTCATCCTGGAGTGCCTGATTCCCTTTATCATCGCGCAGCTCGTCAACCAGATCAAATCGGGCTGCGAATACCGGGTGATCGTCACGTACGGCGGCATCCTGTTTTTGATGGCCTGCCTGTCGCTGGCCTTCGGCGCGGCTGCGGGCGCGGCCAGCGCCCGTGCGTCCTGCGGATTCGGCAAGAACCTCCGCAAGGATCTGTTCTACCGGGTGCAGTCCTTCGCCTTTGAGAACATCGACAAGTTCTCGTCCTCGTCGCTGGTCACCCGCATGACCACCGACGTGTTCAACGTGCAGAACGCCTATATGATGATCATCCGCGTCGCGGTCCGGGCGCCGCTGATGTTCCTGTTCGCGATCATCATGTCCTACGTGATGGCCGGAAAGCTGGCGCTGATGTTCGTGGTGGTGGTGCCGGTGCTGGCCTTCGGGCTGATCCTCATCGTCCGCAAGGCGCTGCCCACATTCAAGCGGGTGTTCCGCCGGTACGACAAGCTGAACGAGTCCATCGCCGAGAACGTGCGCGGCATCCGCGCGGTCAAGTCCTTCGTGCGGGAGGACTACGAAAAGCAGAAGTTCGGCCAGGCGGCGGAGAACATCCGGGTGGACTTCACCCGCGCCGAGCGCATCGTGGCGTTCAACGCGCCGCTGATGCAGTTCTGCCTGTACTCCAACATGGTGATCGTGCTGTTTTTCGGCTCCCAGATAATCATCCGCTCGAGGGGGCTGGACCTGGACGTGGGCCAGTTCTCCGCGATGCTGACCTACGGCTTTCAGATTTTGATGTCGCTGATGATGCTCTCGATGGTCTACGTGATGATTACCATCGCCGATGAATCCGCCCGGCGGATCGTGGAGGTGCTGGACGAGGCGCCCTCCCTTGCCAGCCCGGAAAACCCGGTGACGGCGGTCAGAGACGGCTCCGTGGCGTTTGAGAACGTCAGCTTCAAATACTCAAAGCGCGCCGAGCGGTTCGCACTGTCGGACATCAACCTCCGCATTCCGTCCGGCAGCACGGTGGGCGTGCTGGGCGGCACCGGCTCCTCAAAATCCACGCTGGTGCAGTTGATCCCGCGGCTGTATGACGCCACCGAGGGCCGCGTGCTGGTGGGCGGCGCGGACGTGAGGGAGTACGACCTGGCGGCGCTCCGCGACCAGGTGGCGGTGGTGCTGCAGAAGAACGAGCTGTTCTCCGGCACCATCCGGGACAACCTGCGCTGGGGCGACAAAGACGCCACCGACGCGGAGATCATCGAAGCCTGCAAGCTGGCTCAGGCCCACGACTTTGTGATGTCCTTCCCGAAGGGCTACGACACCTGGATCGAGCAGGGCGGCAGCAACGTGTCCGGCGGCCAGAAGCAGCGGCTGTGCATCGCGCGGGCGCTGCTCAAAAAGCCGAAAATCCTGATTTTGGACGACTCCACCAGCGCGGTGGACACGCAGACCGACGCGCTGATCCGCAAGGGCTTCCGGGAGTTCATCCCTGAGACCACCAAGATCATCATCGCCCAGCGCGTGGCCTCCGTGCAGGACGCGGACATGATCGTGGTGATGGACGGCGGAAAGATCTCCGCCGTGGGCACCCACGACGAACTTTTGAAGGACAGCGAGATCTACCGGGAAGTCTATACCTCGCAGAATCGGGGAGGCGATCGGAATGGCTGAGCGGAAATTCGGCGGCAAGCGGCCCAAGGCGAAGAAGGGTACGTTCAAGCGGCTGATTTCGATGTTGTTCAAGTTCTTCCCGGTGCTGGTGCCCACGGTGGTCGTGTGCATCGCGTTCTCCGCCGTGGTCAGCGCGATCCCGACGCTGTTCATGCAGAAGATCATCGATTCGATCGAGCAGTGGTACAAGACTGGGGACTGGGCGGCGGCCAGCCGCGTGATCGTGCCCAACGTGCTGCAGCTGGGCACCTTCTACCTGATCTCCATCGCCTCGGTGCTGCTCTACACGCAGATGATGGCCTTCCTCACCCAGGCGTTTTTGTGCAAGCTCCGGCGTGCGATGTTCGACGGCATGCAATCGCTGCCGGTCAAGTTCTTCGACACCCACAAGTTCGGCGACGTGATGAGCTACTACACCAACGACATCGACGCGCTCCGGCAGCTGGTCTCCCAGTCGCTGCCGCAGCTGATCCAATCGGCGGTGATCGTGGTCACGGTGTTCTCCGTCATGCTGTACTTCTGCGGCTGGCTGGCGCTGCTGGTGCTGTTGGGCCTTTTCGTCATGGTGCTGGTCACCCGCAAGGTAGGCGGGAGCTCCGCCCGGTTCTTTGTGCGCCAGCAGGTGGCGATGGGCAACACCGAGGGCTACGTGGAGGAGATGATGAGCGGCCAGAAGGTCGTCAAGGTTTTCTGCCACGAGCGGGAGAGCGAAGCCCAGTTCGACCAGATTAACGAGGCGCTCTACGAAGACGCCCGCAAGGCCAACGGCTTCGCCAACATGCTGATGCCCATCCTGAACAACATCGGTAACGCGCTGTACGTGCTGGTGGCGATGGCGGGCGGCTTTTTGATGCTGGTGCACGCGCCCAACTTCAGCCTGTCGGGCCTGCCGATCGGCATCAGCATCGTGGTGCCCTTCCTCAACATGACCAAGCAGATGGCGGGCAACGTGGGGCAGCTGTCCCAGCAGATCAACTCGGTGGTGATGGGCCTGGCGGGCGCCAGCCGCGTGTTTGAGCTGATGGATCAGCCCAGCGAGGTGGACGGCGGCTATGTGACGCTGGTCAACGCGAATGTCGGGCCGGACGGCGCCATCACCGAGAGCGAAGCGCGCACCGGGCAATGGGCCTGGAAGCACCCGCACGGCGACGGCACGCTGACCTACACCAAGCTCTCCGGCGACGTGCGGCTGTTGGGCGTGGACTTCTCCTACGAGGAGGGCAAACCGGTGCTGCAGGATGTGACGGTCTACGCCGAGCCCCGGCAGAAGGTGGCCTTCGTCGGCGCGACCGGCGCGGGCAAGACCACGATCACCAACCTGATCAACCGCTTCTACGACATCGCGGACGGCAAGATCCGCTACGACGGCATCAACATCAACAAGATCAAAAAGGCGGACCTTCGAAGGTCGCTGGGCGTGGTGCTGCAGGACACCAACCTGTTCACCGGCACCGTGATGGACAACATCCGCTACGGCAGGCTGGACGCCACCGACGGTGAGTGCGTCGAGGCCGCGAGGCTTTCGGGCGCGGACGACTTCATCACCCGCCTGCCGGACGGCTACAGCACGGTCCTGTACAATAACGGCGCCAACCTGTCCCAGGGGCAGCGGCAGCTGATCGCCATCGCGCGCGCCGCGGTCGCCGACCCGCCGGTGATGATCCTGGACGAGGCGACCTCCTCCATCGACACCCGCACCGAGCAGATCGTGCAGCGGGGCATGGACAAGCTGATGGAGGGCCGCACGGTGTTCGTGATCGCGCACCGGCTGTCCACCGTCATGAACTCCGACGTAATCATGGTGCTGGATCACGGCCGCATCATCGAGCGCGGCAGCCACGAGAAGCTGATCGCGGAAAAGGGCACCTACTACCGGCTGTACACCGGCGCGTTTGAACTAGAGTAATACCAATCCAAAACATTCTTGCGTCGTCGCGGCGGCCCTTTTCGCGCAGAGCGGCGTCGCCTTCCGCTCGACCGTAGCGCCGCTACGGCTCGCTCCGGCTCCTTGCCCTGCATCGAAAATTGCTCGCCGCTTTGGACGCAATAATGTTTCGTCTTGGTATAAAATCCCCAGCCGCCGCCCCCCCCCCCCCCCCCCCCCCCG
>Ga0183096_1001997_pt1 | contig 15178 bp, 8 predicted proteins | sample Biomet5_FD_127791 | JGI IMG/M metagenome (GOLD analysis project Ga0183096, IMG submission 127791) | Microbial communities from bioreactor (seeded with sewage sludge) at LBNL, California, USA - Biofuel metagenome 5 (version 2) (version 3) | ecosystem: Engineered > Bioreactor > Anaerobic >... | reverse complement strand
ACTCCAAGGTGGCCCTGCCTCTGCTCAAGATGGCCGAAAAGAGGTGCGTCTTCCTCTATGACCTCATGGACGGCGGGTACAGCAGCGGCCTCATCGACTCCTATTCCCGCTCCATCGGCAAGATCCCCGTCATCGACTTCAAGGCGCCGAGGGGGCACGAGAAGCCGGAGATGGACAAGGCGAAGAAGATAAGATACAAGGCGCAGACCACGGTGGAGAGGACGAACAGCGAGCTGAAAGGGATGTTCATCCCGGGAAAGCTCTACTACCGGGACGCCGCCGCGCGCTTCGAGATCTCGCTCACCGTCCTTCTTGAGACGATAAAGAGGATCTCCATGGTGCTGGAGAAAAAGAGGAAGGCGAAAGCCGCCTGACCGGAAACGGGAAGGAAAAGGAAAGCCGGTGGGAATCCTCGGCAAGACGGGGATGGACAGCCATGTCCTTCCCAACCCGGATTCTCCGTTTTTCCCATCTTTTCCGTCTTTTGATCGGGTTCAATGCTATGCGATGCCGCAAATCGCATGTTCATACGGCATTTCGTGCATCCTTATACATTTTATTCCGATTTTTGCAATTACCTCAAAAGAGTAATTGGAAAAGTTGGTTGGATTAAAACTAGGATCATGGATACCCTATTAAACAAAATCAATAATGTTGTTGTATCAAGCAATTTCTGGGGTAAAGTTTTTCATTATCAAACCATATCGATTGAATCAATCGCTGGAAATTATTGTTTTACAGGCATCAAAAATGCTGTCCGGTTCGGAAAAGTTCTTCTACATGCAATAGAACAATCCAAAAAAGATGAAATGGAATATCAAGCCAAGTCTCAAGCGCAATATATTGCCGATGCTTTGAAAACTTCTCTAAAACAAAACTGATATCTGACGCATGAAAAGGTTTTCTGCACATGAATAATGGAAAGAACAGGATATTGTATCGAGTTTCCTAATCTGGACTATTGAAAATTGACTCTGTTCAGAATGGGTGCGGAAGATATTCTTTAGTTACAAATACTCCTCCTTGTCGAACGGCTGTCAAAGGTTTATCGAATCAGACAAACTTTGTTCCTTTTGTTATAGGGAAAGAATAGTTTCCGTTAAAGTTTTTTTTCTTGCCAGTCTCTTGTTGTTCTCGAGTGGAAAATTCACTGTCAAATTAATGATGCCAAAGAATGACAGAAACATCATTGAATCACAACAACAAAAAAAATTAGGCCATAATTTCTCGAAATAACAGACATATATCGTCAGCATGTATGGAAATCAACGATCCGGCTTTCAGAAAGGTCGGATTTCTTTGTTTTTGTGCCATAATCCCGCGAATTCCGGCCATTTCTTGGTTGAAAAGTCTGGCGGCTTGCGCTAGTATTAGGCCAACAATAGGCCATATTATGGAGGGGTGACGACATGGGGAAATACGCGGTTCCGGATTACATAAGGGCGCAGAAGCCGAAGGGCAAGCAGGTGAAGAAGATCGGGAACGGCTACTACGTGTACGACTGCAAGAACGTCAAGTGCGAGGACGGGAAATGGCGGGTGAGGACCGGGGACATCATCGGATGCATCAGGGAAGGCGTCGGCTTCGTCCCGGGGGAGAAGTATTCCGGCGGCGACGTCCGGACGGTCCTCGAGTACGGGCAGTACGCCCTCGCCTACGAGGCGACAAAGGGGGAGCTCTCCACGCTCAAGGAATTCTTCGACCCGCTCGAGGCGACGATGCTCTACACGCACGCCCTGATACTGTTCGTGAACGGATACCAGCCGCTCAAGAACGTCGACAGGTTCCTTGCCATGAGCTACCTGTCGAGGAAGTACCCCGGACTGTCCCTGTCCAGCTACATGACGACGAGGCTCCTCGGCAAGCTTGGCGCCCATGAGGGGAGGCCCATGGCCTACGAGGCCCACCTGCTCTCCCTCGCCGGCACCATAGGCGTCGGCGGGCACTGCTTCACCTCCTTCTCGGGAGAGAACGACCTCACGGAATACGGGAACAAGTACCTCGGCACTGGCGAGATGCGGATGAACCTCCTCATGGCCTACGACGTGGACATGAACACGCCCCTTTACGCCAAGATGTTCCCGGGCGGGATGCCGGACAAGACGAGCGTGAGGGATTTCCTGGACGCGTTCTCCCTCCCCGGGAAGGTTTTCCTCATGGACTGCGGGTTCTACGGGGAGGAGAACCTCGGGAAGATCGTGGCGGGCGGAAGCGACTATGTCATCCCGCTCTCCTGCAACCTGAGGGAATACAAGGACATAAGGGACCGCATGGACTACAGGGAGAGTTTCGTCTACAGGGCCGACCGGAAGCTCGACCCCGTCTTCTTCTTCGAGGATCCGGGGCAAGGGAAGGATGGACCCAGGGTCATCCTGTACAAGGACATGGACAGGAGCGTGGCGGAGGAGGACTGCTTCCGCAAGCGCATCGGGACGTCGAAGGATTATACGGTGGAGAAGCTGCAGGAACTGAAGCCCTATTTCGGCTCGTTCGTGCTGAGGACGTCGCTCCGGGGGGAATCGGCGCAGGAGATCTTCGAGTTCTACAAGAAACGCTGGAGGATCGAGGACCATTACGACCTCCTGAAGAACCGTGACGGCATCGAGGCGCTGGGAATGCGTGACTATTACGTGACGCAGGGCCTGTCGCTGCTGATCCTCATCGAGGGCAGGATCGAGTCCGCGTTCCGCAAGGCTTGCGCCGCTGCAAAGGTCGGAGCCCCCGACGACGTCCTCCTTGACGCCAGGACCGTGAAAATCCAGTTGCGGAAATCAACTTGGGTGGCGACGGAAAAAAGCGAGAAGCTCATCTCCCTTTTCAATGCCCTCTCTTGCCCCCTCGTCGGTGATTTGGGCCTCGTTACCTAATTTTTTGAGAAGTTGTGGTTGAATGGCGACATCACATTTTTCCTGCAATCTCCATCCCCGTTTCCCTTATCTTTTGCAACAAATTCGTCGACACCATCAGAAATTCTTGTATTTTAGGAAATAAGTGGTACACTTTTATATGTTTATGGGGGAGTTTTGCATGTCATTCATCAATATGGTTTCTTGGGAGAATGCACCGGAACATGTGTATGCGTGGAGATATCCTGAAAAGAATTTGACAACATTGACACAACTTGTGGTCTATGAGTCCCAGGAGGCTGTCCTATTTTCAAAAGGAAAAATCGTCGGTAAATTCGGTCCTGGAAAACATACGCTCAGTACGGAAAACCTGCCATTGCTTCATGAATTGTATGGACTCCCATTTGGCAAAAAAAATCCTTTTTTCGCTGAAGTATGGTTTGTGAACAAGCGTATGCCGCTCAATCTCGATTGGGGATTCGGCAATTGTCTGGTGTCAGATCCTAGATTCGAACAGGTTCCCATGAAAGCAAGTGGTCGCTATGGGTTGAAGGTTGCGGATTCGGAAAAGTTCCTGGTGAAACTGGTTGGTACGCTTGATCAATTCACTGACAAGGAATTGACGGATCATTTTTCTGGAATCGTTGAGCAGAAAGTCAAATCATCCATAACATCATTCATGCAGATTAATGGATATTCCATAGCTGAGATATCGTCAAAACTCAATGAGATCGCCACTGCACTGAAACCATCGATGACTGAATTCTGGGCTGATTATGGGTTTGACTTGAACGATTTCTACATTACCCAGATAGAAATCGACACGGATACCGAACTCGGTCGAGAACTTCTTTCAGGATTGAAAGAAAGGACAAAGCAGAATGTCGAAGGTTATACTTGGCAGCAGAAGAACATGGGTCAGATAGCAGGAACGGCAGCCGGCAACAGTTCGGATATGGGAATTCTGGGAATGGCCATGATGACGGGAGCATTTTGCGGAGGAGGCGGAGGTTTTGGCTCCTCGATGATGACGCCACCCCAACAGCGTTCGACGATAACACAGGGTGGAGTCATGATGGAACAGGGCTCCGTACCCCAGCAACAGATGGAACAGCAGGCACCTCCGAGAAAAGGACGACAAATGGTCTATTGCTCCCATTGTGGAAAGAGTTATCCCACGACGAACAAGTTTTGCCCCCATTGCGGAAACAAATATCGACCGTGTCCTGTGTGCCAGGCTGACAATGACGAACATGCGAAACGATGCGTGAGTTGTGGAGCTGTTTTGCCGCAATCCGTCGAATCGACGATGGCTGGAAATAACATGTTCTGTCCTTCTTGTGGTGCAAAAGTTGATCCGTCGACTCGGTTCTGTCCAAATTGTGGCACGAAAATTCAATAGACGATTCCCATTCTTGGAAAGTCGCCCGAGGGGGCATGATGAAAAAGAGAAATTACATTCATATCCTTATGTCTTTGATTGTGTCGTTGTATGTCTTGGCTTTTGCACTTCTTGCGAATGAACCTTGGAGTGGACAGATAACATTTTGGTTTTGGACAGGTCTTGTAATCATCGGGGTGAACTGGCTTTTCGTCTTTTGGGATATTGCAAGAGATTCCACATCTTCCTGGATTGCAATTTTAGGACCATCTTTCAAGTTTCAGACATTGTATAATGTTTTTTCCATCGCTTTTTGTGTTGTCTTGCCGTTGCTACATGCTATTCTGAGAATCCAAATCCTTTTTCAACTCCTCTTTCTGGTCATCGGTTTGGCTTGTTTCTTCGTAATGAGGACCGGTGCCGATACCGTCCGTCATGTCGAGCATCAGCAGAATGAACTTGTGTTTCCCCTCCAGAAAGTCAAGGACAAGTTTCAGCTTGTCCTTGTCGAGATGCATGACAACAAAGACCAAGAAGCAGTGAAAAGGCTCAATGGCTTTTTTGATGACTATCGTTATCTGGCGCCGTGTACTGATGAACGAGCGCAAAAACTCGATGAGGAGATTTATGGAATTTTGGAAGACATCTCCCTCAAGGGAAAGGATGGGCTGGCCAGTCTGACCGATCGGCTTGGTGGTTTGATCACGGAAAGGAAAATCTATAGAAGCAATTGAATTATGAAACGATAAAGGAGATTGGGCATGCAGGGAAAACTGTATCCGGACTCGACAAGTATCTATGAAGACGAGGCAAAACTTCTTTATGATTATTTCTCAAAGGCTACAACAACAATCATCGAGAAAGAGGATGCGTCGAATAAAGAGATATCCAAATGGAAGGAATGTCTTGCGAATGGTAAAAAAGACGCCAGGAAGCTGAGGTTCTGTTGGATTCCTCTGCTTGTTTTGGCTTTTGCTGTCTCGATAGCAGTGTTTGTCTATTGGCAAGCAAACGACGCACCATTCAGCAATGTCCTGCTCTTATTGGGGCCAGTCCTTTTTCTTGTTTTTCTGATTGTCTTTATCGTCAACAATGCGGTACATAAGAAAAAAATGCAACAATGGAACGAGAATCTTCAGGATGCGGAGAACGGGTTTAAGTCAATAAGGCGGGACTATCATGTGACGAAAATGGGTGTTGCCTATGTTCCTGTAGCCCAAAGGATTCCCTTTGAAGGAAAGAGCATCACAGTCGATTTGTCCGGAAGTGTCCCTGAAGCCGATTTCTCGGTGCAAAACCTGAAGGATCCTGACCGTTTTGTCAAGGATATTGTCCAGCTGAAGGAAGAGCTTGCTAATGTTCCTGTCGTGGAGGGTGACGAGCGTTCCTCCACATTGGATACGTCGGATGACTCCATCTCTATGCAAGACGTGCCGCTTCATGATTATTCGACGAAATTGAATGATTCCATTCAAAATGTCACGGAGGACTTGTCTGCCATCAACACCATGGAAGTGTCGATTCCCGTTGTCAGTTCCAATTCGAATTATATGGAATATCTCAAGACGTGTGGCACGGAGACTCCTGAAGAATATCCGGTGCTCAATGTGTTCGACGTATCTTCCCTCAAACCGCGACTGGATGTATTCACATCCCTTTACCACAATCAGGAGAGCGGTGACAATCTCGCGGCGACGGGAACCATCGAGAATCTCATGCAGTTTCTGGGGGAGAGTACGGATGTCCTGTTGCAGAACAAGATGCATTGCTGTTCCTCCGTCCTCGAATACAATGGCAATATCTTTGCAAATGTGCTGAAGTCTCCTTACAAGAATTACAGTCCGCAACTCGAGGCTGAAACCATCGCTGACGTCAAGACGATGAATTTCAATTTCACGGATATGGCTGAGTCTTACAAACCTTTCAAGTTGAAGGAAAGTTCTTTGATGAAGTTTGATCTCTACTCCAACTCTTGGATTGACGAGACAGGCGCGCACACATCCACTCCCTTTGGCCTTCATCAAATACAGGCTGAGATTTTCATGCCTTTGGTGGAGAACCTGATGGAAGAGAACAAGATCGAACGGCGGAAGATCTATGACAAGATTGAAGAACAGAAGAGGAAATATGTGACGGACTGGCATACTGCCACTCAGGATTTCTATGGAAGGAACAGGGATACTGCAGATGATCTCAAGGGAAAAATTATCGAGTCTCTCGGACGGTATAATGCGGCCTATGCAAATTGGAAAGCAATCAATGACACGATTAAGACCATGGACAAGCAAAAGACATTGGATAGTGGCGTGACGAAGAGTGTGGAGGGAATTGAATCAAGCACCATTATCGCCGCCGACAAGATCAATGCGCAGTTCGATCAACAGCAGGTTGATTTCGATTCCTACATGGATCGCCTGCAGGATGACATTGACACAAAGGCGGATTCGTTTGCCCATGTCACGTTCTATGAGGCCTATCTCTATGCTGAAGAGGCAAAAAAGGTTGCAGATGCCACCTCCGATGTTACCTCGTTGGACGAACGGCAGCAACGGCTACTGAAAGTCAGCCCATATTTGGCAAAATATGGAGTACTTCCCCCACGTCCGACCGTAGAACAGGACGTATACGATTCCATGCAGGTGAACTTGAAGGATGAGGCTCAAAGGCTTTCGGAACAAGTAGAAGAACCTGCAGCCACAGATATCGGGAAGCCTGCGGAAGAGGTGAAAGCTTCTACAGAAGAGGATACAGGAACTCCACAAGAGCAGAAATCACCTGATGGGACGCAGGAAGAGGAAGGGAAGGTGCCAGTCGAACAGCAACAACAGGAACCAGAACCATCGGATAGTGGGGAATCGGAATCCGAAGGGGATGGATCGCAACAGGCAGACCCATCCGATAAGGAGCAACACTAATGGCAAGATTCGATGTCGTAGTGGATACAAAGCCGATGGCGAAACAGGTGGAGAATGTCATCACTCATGTCTATAGGATTGGGAATTCAGTCAAAAAGATGAATGACCAACTTGTGGAGGCTGAAAAACAATCCGCAGACATGGTGAGTAAGAACGTTACCTATGGCTTTTACATGCTTACCAAAAGTGGATTGTCCCAAAAAATGGTTGAGTTCCAAAGTCAACTAAGCAACTATCTGATCAACATTAACCGGTATCAGAAAGAATTGCATTCCATCAGAGACCGAATGGAGCATGATTACAATACCATATCGCAACAGTATTTACGCATATTCCATGATATCGACACTTCTCTCAAGCAATCGATTAAGGAGATTGACAAGGGACTCTATTCCATCGCATCGGAAAGTAAGGACGAGATGAATGCCCGGGTGCTAAAGAATGTGGGAAAACTGATTTCGTATAGCGATGACATTCTTCCCCTTTCCCAGGTGCTTGTTGTAGGGAAAGAGAAAACCGCCATGTCGGATATCATCCAATGCCTGTACCAGCTTCTCATAGGTACACGAAAAGTTTCGGCACAAATGGCACAGTGTCTTCAGGAAGATGTTGTAAAAGGCGATGGCATTTCCGTCTATACACCCCTTCTCGTCCATGAGGAAAGTTCCTTTATCAATCCTGATTACAAGATCATTTCCGTATCGTTTCCATCGTATGCGGAGAAAAACGACATGGGGCAAAACGAGATGAAAGCAACGGTATCGAAAGTCACGGGATCGGAAGACCATTGGGTTGCTTGCGACACGGTGCATCGCGAACGTGTCAAGATGGAATATCTGAAGAAAATCACAGCTTTGGAACCTCGACGGCAAGAGATGATGGCTAGCCTGTTCAATGCTTCGGACTGGAAAGAGTTCAAGGGGTAGGCGAAATGGGATACAAACAAAGATTCGATTCTGAAGTGTCTGGTTCTCTGTACGTCACTTATCCCGCATCCGAAAAGGGCGGTGGGCAGACCGTCCATTGGAAAGAACCCATTAGCGTCGTTGTGAATGTGGACGATGACCCATTCAACATGAGTGTGGATAAATGTGTGCAGAGCATGTATAGCGTCGGACAAGATGTTGAGGATTTGACCAAGGAACAACTTGAAGCAAAAAAAATGGCCGCTGACCAGATTTCCAATTCTCTTTCTAGTGGATTCCTTTCTTACACTAAGGCGACTTATTCCCAGAAGATGATTGAATATCAGAACCTGTGTACGGCCTTGTATCCCCAGATTAAGAAATTCCTTGATAATCTTGCAAATGTGAAGACACGGATGGAAGGCGATTTCAATAAGATAAAGAAGACCTACGTCGACGTGTTCCAAAAGCTGGACGATGGATTGCAACGGGACATGGTGCGTTTGAACAAACCCTGTTTTGATCTTATTGAAACGGTATTCCATGACAACTTCATCGAGAGATTCACCGTGGCTACTGCCGGTGTCTTAAGCATGGATGTTGACATCAATACAACGCAGTCGATGCTTGCGGTATGTGCCCTGAAAAAGGAACTTCGCAATATCATCGAAAAGTTGGATAAGGTTGTCAGGCTTGGAAAAAACCTGTCGAGACAATGCAAGCGGTACGTCTCTTCGGATGGAGGAACACAAGCTGTCGTCTCGTTTCCTGTCTTTATTTTGGAAACTGATTCTCTTGTGCAAGGGCAACCTGCCATCGAGTGCTATCTTCCGTCCTGTTTCAACACGGAAAATGTTCCTAAGGTAGAGGAAAAGGTACTGCATGCAATGCAAGAAGGAAAAGTAATCTTTTCCTACACGAATCAGGACAAGATGGAACTGACGGCGGAGTTTCAGAAACTTCTTTCCCAAGAAAAGGACGACCTGGTGCATAAGAGGATAGGAGAGATGTGGAACGCATATATCCATGGAAGTCAGGAGGACCACAATGGAAACACTTGATATGACAAAGACAGATGTGAAGGTCGACAACAAGGATTTGCTTTTGAAAGACAACAAGGTCTCGTCTGACATCATCCCACAAAAAAGTTCCGAACTCAAACGTGGCATCGTCATTGAAGGGAATGTGGAGATTATTGGTTCCGTCTATGGGGAAAAAGTTGTCATCCATCATGGGCCTGTCGTCTTTAACAAGGCAGTGTTTGCGAAAGAGGAGTTCGTCATAGATTCTATTTGCGAGGGGAAACTCCTGTTCAAGGAGTGTGTTGGTTCCAATGCTGCTGTTTCCTGTATCCCCCTCTCGACGACTGCGATTTTCTGTTCGGACATCAATGCGAAAAGAGTCAATCTCAAAAATAGTTATGTTGGTGGGAGTATCTACGCCGAAGAGATATATCTTGAGGACTGTGTTGTCCTTGGGGGTGTTTTCGCCACCAAGAAAATCAACGTCGTCCATTCCGTTGTTGGCACGTTCAACAGTCAGGAAGTGATGATGTCCAATGTCTGTTTCTTGCTCTATCCTTCCTGTTTCAGTGTCGAGCCGATTCATTCGGATGAGACGACGAAACTCTACAATCTTTCTCTTGCCGATTTGAATGGTCTGTTCAAAGGAGACCAGCAGCGGGAAGGGACAGGAAAGATTGAGATAAATCTAAAAACGGGTTCTCAGAGGACGAGTTTGAAAGATGACGATGGAACGATGCTTTTGGTGAACAGTTACTCGGTCGCTGGCAAAGTTCTTGCCGTGGATATGACTGATTTTGAGAAACTTGACAACCATTTCCTGATCAATGCAGGCGCCCTCTCTTCCCATCTGATGAAGAACTATACTGTAACAAATGAAAAAGGGAAGAAAAAAGCGTTGGATGTAGAGGATATCTCCAAATTCTTCTTTGACATCCAGTCCCAACGGATACAGGTTGACGACCTTGATGCGACCATCAGTTTCGAGGATTTGAAGAAGAAGCTGAGTGATGTCTCTCAGTTGGGGTAGTAAACAGTCCTAAGGGTTTTCACGATGCTGTCGTTTTCGGCAGCATCATATTGCCTGTCTCAATGCATGCGTGTTTACCTGCTTTTCCTTTGGATTGTTATCCCTGTTGCTTTTTCTTGATGCACCTCAGGATGGCTTCATAGATCACCGACGGGACAAGCGGTTTCGCCAGGTGCTCATCCATGCCTGCGTCCCTGCTTTTCTGGACATCCTCGGCGAATGCGTTGGCGGTCATGGCGATGATGGGGATCGTCTTCGCCTGGGGATGGGCGCTTGCCCTGATCGCCCTTGCGGACTCGTTGCCGTCCATGACAGGCATGCGGATGTCCATCAGGATGACGGAGAAGGTACCGCTTTTGCTTTTGACGAAGGTGTCGAGTCCTTCTTTTCCGTCGTTCGCGATGGTGACGGTCGCTCCGACTTTCTCGAGAAGCCTCTTCGCGACCATCTGGTTGACGGGATGGTCCTCGCAGAGCAGGACGCTCACGCCTTTGAGGTCAAAGGAGCTGATCGGCTTCGCTTTCTCGTCCACCGGCGGGGCATCCTCTTCGGCAAGAGGGAAGGGCAGTTCCATGACGACGGTCGTGCCTTTCCCTTCTTTGCTGTCGACGGAGATGGTCCCTCCTTTCAGGTCGACGATGGCTTTCGTGATGGAAAGGCCGAGACCTGTTCCGCTGGTGTTCGCCGTAAGTGGCGAATCTCCACGGTAGAAAGGCTCGAACAGATGGTCGAGCTTGTCCTTGGAAATGCCAAAACCTGTATCCTGGACGGTGAACCGGTAATGGACAATGCCTTTCTTGCTGGAATTCAGTTCCTTGATGGCATAGGTGATGGCGCCTTCCTCCGGGGTGTAGTCGATGGCGTTGGAGAGCAGATTGTCAACGGCGCGGTGGACTTGTCCGGCATCTCCGATCAGACGGTCATGGATGATGTCCGTCTTTACGGTGAAGGACTGCCTCTTCCTGTCCGCAAGGCCCCTGTAGCTTTCCGTCGTCTTCAAGATTTCCTCTTTCAGGGAGAAAGGCTTGTTCGTCACTTCCGTCTTCCCGCTTTCGATGCGGCTCATCTCCAGGATGTTGTTGATCAGGGAGAGGAGCAGGTCGGAGGAGGACTGGATCGTCCTGAGGCTTTCATGCACCTGGGCTTTGTCGTCCTCGTTCTCGATGGCGAGTTCGCACATGCCGACGATGGCATTCATCGGAGTGCGGATGTCATGGCTCATGGCGGCAAGGAAACTTGATTTCGCCGCATTTGCCAGCTTTGCGACCGAAAGCGCGTCTTTCAGTCGGGAATTCTTCAGCTCTTCTCCTTTGAGCAGGTCGGTGACGTCAGTCCTGGTCATGATGTAGATTCCGTGTTCGGCGTCATAGGCGACGAAACGGCTTTTCATGACCCCGTTCGTTCCATCGCTTCTTCTCACTCTTGTGGTGAATACCCAGGAACCCTTCTCCGTCACCATTTCCATGACGGTGGCGGGAGCGGAATCGCTCAGGAATTGTTCCCTGTCCTCTTTCCTGACGGTTGTGCCCGCATATTCCTTTCTTCCCTTTTCATAATCGGTGGTTCCTGAGGAGGAACCGTAGGAGACCATCTTTCCGTTCTGGAAGTTGATGCTTGCGATGCGCTCGTAGTCGTACATCGTGGAGGAGGAGAGCACTTCCTCGGCCATGCGTTGCTCGCTGATGTCGTAGCAGTATTCGAACAGGATCGGCGTTTTCGTGTTCGGGTCGCTCACCAGATGGAGGATGCTCCGTACCCAGAGGGCATCCAGCCCGACAACCCTCCGGTAGTCGAGGGAGAAGGATGTTGCACCCTTCTTCTGCTGAGCCTTCAGATATGCCATGTCGTTGAGACCGGAGAACGCTTCCTTTGAATCTTTCTCAATGACGGAGAGGATCACATGGGTGACCATTTTCAGGAAGGTCGGATACTCTTCTGTCAGTTTCTTTTTCTGCACGTCCGACTCATATTCCAATGTCTTTCCCGTCTCCAGATTGAAGATGGCGTGGAAAAGCAGGTTCCTCTCACCGAGTGACGGTTTCTGCCTCTCCATCTCGTATTTCGCCTGGAGCGCTTTCTTGTCGTCGATAAGGCGTCCTGTGCAGACGGTCAGACCCCTCTTTCCATTCTCTTCCGAGATGTTGGTGAAGCGGAATTCTCCCCAGTGGACGATGCCGTCCTGGAAACGTATCTGCGCCTCGAAGGATGCCTGGTTGTCTCCTCCCTTGATCTGTTTCAGAGCCGTTTCATAGGTGCTGTGATAGGAGGGAAGGAGAAAGTCCTTGTCGAGCCAGGAGGCGGGATAGTCGTCCAGCACCTCAGGCAGCCCGAAGTCTTTCTGGCACCGTTCGTTGAAGTAGGCGCGGTTGTTCGCCATGTCGTATTTCCAGAACCAAAGCCCCGCTTCGTCCGTGGCGCAGGTGAGCGCCCGCTCGTTCGCCTTGATGCTCTGCGCCATCAGACGCTCGCTTGTCACATCGGTGTAGCAGACATAGGCGAAGAGCGACCCGTCCGCCTGACGTACGGGGACGGCCTGCATGTAGAGCCACCGGTATTCCCTCCGTTTTGTGTTGTATGTCCTGTAGGTGTACTCGATGGGCCGCACGTCCCTGAACGCTTTCCTGATCTCCGCCTGGAGGCCGGGAAGGTCGTCCTGATAGACATTGGTATAGGTTATGCCGTCGACGATTTCCATGCGGTGCGTGGCGTCCTCTCCGAGCATCGCCGAGAACTGGTCGCTCAGGATGAGCGGGATGAGTTTCTTTCCATCCCAGCGGTACAGGCAGATGCCTCCCGGCACGTTGTGGATGATATCCCTCAGTTGCTGTTCCTGCTGTACCTGGGCCGTCACGTCATAGAATGTCGCATAGGTCGTGAAGAAGGATTCTCCTGTCTGACGCACCAGATTGACTTCAAGGCGCACCCATTTCTGCCTGTCCTGAGGGAATGCATAGCGGATCGTTCCTTCCGTATGGTTTTTCTTTGCCAGGATGTCTTCTTTGATGTGACGGAAAACCGGGATGTCCTCAGGACAGGAACCATCGGAAAGGTCCTTCCTGAAACGGATGCGGAGATGTTCCTCCGTATCCTCGAACAGTCGGCAGAAACCGGGGTTCATGTAGTCGATCGTGCTGCTTGCGTCGATGCCGCTGGTCTTCGAGACCAGGATGCCGCAGGTGACGTTCTGGAGCATCTCGGTGAATTCCTTTTGCGCGAGGACACGATCCGTGATGTCGGTGAGATATTCGACATGAGCCTCCCGTCCTGCCCAGTTGATGAGTTTCCCCTCGGTGAGGTAGTAGCGGTTCAGCTCCTCGATGTACAGTTCCTTTTTCTCTTGGTTCCCAATAGTGAAACTCTTGCAGAAGGGGCATGGGGCACTTCTTCCAAGCAGGTACTGATAGCAGAGTTTGCCCTCGTAATCCCTGTCCTTTTTATGGAGAATGGAGAAAATCTCCTGGTTGATGTAGAGGAGCTCGTGTGTCTTCTCGTCACTGACGACGACGGCGACGTTGGCGTTCTCCGTGACATTCATCAAGAGGTCCCTGAGGATGGGCATCTCGGTGAAGACCGCATGGATGATGGGTTTTCCCCCTTCCATGCCGGTGCGGCGGAAACTGCCGTTGATCCAGATGGTGCCGCCGGCAGAGGAAGGAATGCGGTAATCGAGGGAGACGGTCTCGTCGCTCATCGCGGCCTTGTGGAGCGCCGCCACCACTTTGTCCCCATCTTCCGCAAAGACGGAATTCCTGACTCCATGGGACACCAGGTCCGCATACTGCTCGGGACTCCTTCCTGAAAGTTTGGAGACTCCGCGGGATTGGTAAAGGATCTCAAGGGATTCGTCGCTGTTCAATCTGTAGAGGGCGACACCGCCTGGTAGCGCGTTGACCAGGTTGTCAAGCTGCGCCTGCTTGTCATGGCTCTCCGTGATGTCGTAGCAGGCGGCGATGATGATTTCCTTGCCGTTCCCGTCTTTTGTCGTTCTGCCGACTTCGTGCACCCATATGACGGTGCCATCCTTTTTCAGCATCCTGTAGTCGATCTCATACTGCTGCCGCACCAAAAGCTGACGGATGACGGAGTCGTAGGCGGAGGTGCGGTCGTCCGGATGGATGACGTTGGAGAACAAGCCGGAGATGTGGTTGACAAATTCCGCTTCGTCAGAATAACCAAGATGCTCAAGCAGCCTGTCGTTGACGAAGTAGAAGGGGAATCCTTTCGTGAGATAGCAGCCGAGGAGACCTCCGGCCATGGAGGACATGACCAGCTCCTCCTTGGCTTTCGCCATTTTCTCCTTGGCCGCCTCCATCGGGAAATACTCGTCCTCTTGCTGCTCGCTGTCCGCTACGGAGAAGTGCATGGTGCAGAGCCTTTCCACCCCGTCTTCGAGCTTGGAGGTGGAGGTGATCCGGAATGTCGCCTTGATGTCGCTGTTCTCAAGGTTGATGCGGAGAAAGCCGACGCCGCAACCCTCTCCCGTAGGCATGAAATTCTCGTCGATGATCGCCATCTTATATGAAGTGGGCAGTTTCGTTATTTCGTCGTTGATGTAAGAGACGGCTTCCGCCTTGCTGTGGACATCCTCCCTGTCCGAGGTGCCGAACCAATGGATGTCAGAGGCGAGAAGGGAGACTGCTTTCAAGCAATTCCTCTCCACGAAATCGAACAGGCAGAATTGTTTCAACAGTGACAAGGCATTTTCCACTGCGGATGCTTCCTTTCAGAATATCGTTATCTCATATGACGTATGTGTCATATTATGGTACTTGCCGGTGAAATGCAACAAAAAACAACAAAGCTCATTCCTGTGGCAGAATAGCAGGGAAATGTATCCTCATCAAAAAAACAAAGGGATAGGGGCTTTGCGAATAATGACATCGGAGGAAAATCCTGACCTAGCCAATCTTGCGTCCCAAATCATCTTCACCATCGCACAGCTCTTTGGTTCCGTCAATCGGAAGTGACAAAACTTTCATTCCTTCATCATCCATCTCCGCAAGAAGATTTTTTTCCTCTCTTTGATCCACATGAAGCGAATCGCGGTTTTTGTGGTATCTCCTTATATCATCCCGAAGG
>Ga0183096_1001992_pt1 | contig 15215 bp, 14 predicted proteins | sample Biomet5_FD_127791 | JGI IMG/M metagenome (GOLD analysis project Ga0183096, IMG submission 127791) | Microbial communities from bioreactor (seeded with sewage sludge) at LBNL, California, USA - Biofuel metagenome 5 (version 2) (version 3) | ecosystem: Engineered > Bioreactor > Anaerobic >... | reverse complement strand
CAAGGAGAAACGGCGTGCCGGCATCCTGGTACACCAGCGGGTCGGCTTAGCTGAAACCACCAACCAGCCCTGACGGAGGGTCAGTTCTCGATGGCGTCAGTGGGTCAGTTCCTGATGTCGTTTGACAATCAAACCCATCAGAAGCAAAATCTTTGCAAAATCAGTAGGAAAGCAGTTCTAGTTGGCAGGTCGACCAACGGCGGACCAACGTCTCGCCAACGTCCGAATTCCAGGCTGAAAAAAAGGGTCCTTCCGGGTTTTCCGTGGGTACCGGCGCTCAGGCATGCTTGGGATAGAGGTCCAAGCCGCCGCAGAAGAAATAGATGGCGGTCTTGAAGTGCTCCCGGTTCCGGTAACCGCAGGCCTGCGCTTGATGGCCATGATCTTGCTGTTGAGTCCCTCGGCCGCGCCGTTGGTGAACCCGGGCATGGAGGAAGGTCTTGAACTGGCAGGTATCGAGATGACACCACACCCGGGGCTCGGTAGGGTCCCGACAAGCCAGCTCGCGGCCACAGGTCGGACAGCGCCAGCGGATGCCGGGAGTATGCTCAACGTCCACACGGCCTCCGGCCGTATCCAGCTCGACGTCGGCAACAAACCACGGGTCGCTCAACCCCAGAATCCGAGAATACAGGTCCGTGTCCTTCATGGTCGCCCTCCGGGGCTGACCATAACCGGTCACCTACCCACGGAAAACCCGGAAGGACCGTTTTATCAGGTTAATGGGCAGGACGGAGGCCCAGGCTTTCTGTCACTACCAGAGAGGTGAGAATGTCACCCCCCATGGTTCATCAAGCAAGCGTTAGTGCATCTCGGGCTTGATCCGCGCGACCCACTGTTCCCGGATGAATGTTTCCAGGTCCATCCGCTTGGCGTCTTCGGGCGAATGGGGCCACAGCGCGTGCAGCCGCCCGGAATTGATGCCCTCGACCACCTCGAGCATCAGCGCGGTAATACTTTCGGAACATCCCGCGTGTACCAACTGCTGCCGAAACGTTTCCAGAGACTCCATCGTGTAGGGCACCAGGGGGCGCCCAAGCGCTTTTCCAAGGATGGCCGCTGTTTCAAGCATACTGCTTGCGTGCGGTCCTTTAATTTCCCGACACGCTTTCCCTGTAAAATCCAAGGACTGCAAGGCATTGGCCGCTGCCTCGCCCACGTCGCGCGTGGCCACGAACGGAAGCTTTATTTCGGGCTGAAACGGGCCTGCCAGCGCGCCTCCTTCGAGATGGAAGGAAAAGAGGTTTTCCATGAAATAACCAGCGCGCAGGGCCAGGAAATTGAGTCCCGCAATTCGCCCAAGGCGCTCTTCCAGTCGGTGCAACCCAGCCACGGGACCGTTTCCTGCGGGCATCTCCGCGCCCCAGCTGCTGAGACCCACCGCATGGGATACGCCGGATCGCTCCAGGGCCATACCGAGGTTGTCCACGAGTGTATTCTGGTATCCTCGAAAATCCGGATGATCAGGGATGTAATTGGGTTGCAACATGACATAGGCAGCATCGGCCCCGACGAAGGCTGCGTTGAGCGCCTCGGCGTCCAAGGGTTCGACGATACAGACTTCAGCTCCTAACTGCGCAAGCGGCTCCAGGCGTTCGGCGCTTCGGCCAAGCACGCGCACCCGGGCTCCCGTCTCCAGCAAGGCCTTCGACACAATACTTCCCGTCCGGCTGGTAGCCCCTGTAACAACATAATCAAGCTTCGCCATGATGATCGCTCCGGGGATGCCCGATATCCGTGAAGTTCATGGCCCTGGCTCGGACTTTCGCCAGCACCTGATTTGGTTCCAGGGAAGGCACTGGGATGTCGCCCGCTTCCCACTCCCCGCCGGGACGGAGAACCACTGTCGTCGACAGGAAGCCGTTTTCGAATCGTGTTTTCATGCCCAATCAGATAATTGCGCCCGGGGTGGCTGACGATACCGGATTACGGCAATCTCGTGCCTATTCCTCTCAGGTTGACAAACTGCTAGAAGATCGCATGGCAGATGCGCCACTCTATGTGCTGACCGGATAATAACACAATATGCCAGAAGAATTGAAAAATATTATGGCGAGCCTGGCAGCCCGGGAAGGTGAGTCCCCGAGCGCTTTGCCTGGGGTTACCTTTTCGCGTCATAGCCGGTCGCAACCCCGCGCCCCGGCCATCTACCAGCCCGGCGTGGTCATTTTGGGACAGGGGCGCAAGCGCGGATATCTCGGTCCTGAAGTCTACGAATACGATGCCAACAACTATTTGGTCTTGGCCGTACCTCTTCCCGCCGAATGCGAGGTTATCGCCAGTCCGCGGGAGCCGATGATTTCCATGCGCTTTGATGTTGACGCCGCTATGGTTGCCGGTCTGCTGTTGGCCATGGGCGAAAACGAACCTAGCGTGTTCCCCTTGCCTACAGGTGGCATCGCGCCGGCACCCCTGACCTCGGATGTTCGTGAAGCTGCAACCCGCTTCGTGCGTGCACTGGCCTCACCCATGGACAGCCGCGTTCTTGCTCCGGCCTTGGCCAAGGAGTTGTTATATCGCGTCCTCCTTGACGCGCAGGGCGGTTTGTTGCGAGCTTTGGCAGCCCCGCATGGCGATTTCGCCCGCATCGCCGATCTTCTCCGCCGTATTCACGCGAATTACACCACGCCTTTGGAAATCGACGATCTGGCCAGTCAGGCTGGCATGAGCCCGGCAACCTTGCATCGCCATTTTAAAGCTGTAACTGCCACATCACCGATGCAGTATATTAAATCAATTCGGTTGCATAAGGCCCGCATGTTGATGGTAGCCGACGGTATTGGTGTAGCCATGGCGGCCTCTCGTGTAGGTTATGAAAGCCCGTCGCAGTTCAGTCGGGAATACAAACGCTTTTTTAAGATGACTCCTGCTGCGGACGCTGCCAGATGGCGCGAAAGCAACTCGACTATCCCTTGAATGAAGATCGGTGGGGGTGCTGCTGCATAAATTGTTGAAGGCGAGAGCCCGGTCCATGGAGTCTTCGCGAGGAATCGGGGAAAAACGCCGAGACCGGAGTATTTTAGAAAGGTATTGGCAAGCAAGTCCGGAGCACAGGGGATTTTATTTTGAGGTTAGCGCTCATACCTCCTGCATAGAGCGAAGCCAGGATGCTTGTCCACAATATAAACTCAAAAAGGTGAACCTCCGCGTTGGCTTTTTATTACAGATTTTGCATATATGATTAGCCATATTTGCTCCTATTATTGTTGATCTATTGTCTTGATAAACAAAGAAGGTGGAAAACCCCTGCTCAGGAATCCCGCCTTCACCTCTTCCGCAGTCGCTAAGCCCGGCAGCAGCCGGACAGCTCTTTCCTTCTCACCAGACATGTAGTGGTAGTCGGTATCTGCCGTCAGCTTGACGGTCGAATGCCCCATCATCTTCGACACGGCGGCCAAGTCGGCACCCTTGTTGCGCAAGGTGGTCGCAAACAGGTGCCGCAGGTCGTACATCCTGGTCGGGCAGGTGATCCCGGCCCGCTGACAGGCATTCTTGAAGGCCTTTCGGATCGTCGTCAGGCCCCGGCCCATGTACTCGATGACGAAGCCGGACACCGATTCCTTCTTCTCGGCGTTCATCCTCTTCAGGAAGCCAGGGTTGATCGGGACGGTCCGATAGGTCTCGGTCTTACTGGCATAAATCCTGACGATGCCGGCAGCGAAGTCGACATCATCCCATCGCAAGGACAAGAGTTCGGACTCCCCTGGACGGATGCCTAGATTGAAGCAGACTTCCATGGCCCGCTTCAGGTGGGGTTCGGCGTGCTCCATGATCTTCCGGGCGTCGTCCAAGGTGAGGCGCAAATCCCAGAGCTGCACCTTCGGTTTCTTTCAGTTCTTCAGCGGGTTGACCCTGGTAAAGCCGTTGTCGATCCCGAAGTTGAAGCTCAGGGAATCGCAGTACTTGTTGACCGTGTAGGCCGGGTTGCCGACGGCATTGGCCACCCGCTTGAGTTTATTGCGAAGCGCTTTTTCGAGGGGTTTCCAGTCGATGAGGCGATCGATCTCGTCCAGGAAGCAGTTCTTGTGTTTGCGGTGCGCGGCAACATAGTCGGCAATGCCTGGCTTCTTGGAAGTGCGTTCGTTCATGGTCGCCTCCATCATTTCGGATGGAGAAAATATGCTTCAACTCCATAAAATTACAACCTATTATCAGATTTAGACCGTGCAGCGGTCTCAAGAAGAAGTTGGTGACAAAGCCGAAGGCGCGCGGCGGATTCAGAAGCGTCGCCGGGACCGGTGCTTGGCAAAAGCTGAAGGAGACGACAGCGGTGTAGGTGGGGAAGGGGGACCGTCTGGAGACGGAGGTTCACCAAATTTTTTGCTTGACATGAAAAATTATAAAAAATAAAATTTATCATTAATTTTGAACAGAGCTTGGGCACGGCCAGAATTTTTCGCAAACGGGGGGGCGACACATGAGGCGAAAAGCAACCGTATCTGCTATGGAGGAAACAAAACTCCACATCATTGAGACTGCCGAAAATTTATTTCGCCAAGTGGGATACGCCAAAACAACAGTTACAGACATTGCCAAAGCTCTTGGAATGAGCCAGGCAAATATATACAGATATTTCACCTCAAAAGCGAGTATAAATGAAGCAATTTGTGATCGCTTGGTACATAACATCGAATCACAATGCTGGGAATCCTTAGCCAAGGATGGTTCCTCAACCGAACGCTTGAAGCGATTTATTCTAGAATATCACAAAACAGTTAAAAAAAATATCATTAATGAAAAACGCTTGTATGACATGGTCGCTGTAGCGATGAATGAACATTGGGTAGTAGTTCAAAATCACAGCAATCGTATCAGAGATTTGCTGCAAATTATAATTGAACAAGGCATATCTTCTGGAGAGTTTAGAACAGTAAATAGTTTGAAGATGGCGGAAGTTGTCCATAAGTCATTGGCTGTATTTATATATCCATTGCTTCTCGAACACGAGATTAATGATGAAGAAGATATCGCTGATAAATGCAGTCTTGACGAAACGGTTGATCAATTACTTGATCTTATTTTGCATGGGCTTTGTTCAGTCGGTAAATGATAGTAGACAAACAACTCAAGAACCAGGATGGTCTTCCATGCCCTTACAGTCCGGATTTTCGTTGGCGAAATACATGGTAATTCATAGCGGTGCACTGCTTTTCATGACGGCACTGAGCCTTTGCCTCGCCGGTTGTCACGAGACCAAGCCCAGAACTCCCTTCCGACCTGTTGTCAATACCATGCGGATCGCCTTGGACAGGGGGATGGAAAGACGAACGTACCCCGGCGTCATTGTGGCGCGCCACGAAGTGCAGGAATCCTTTCGGGTAGGCGGACGCATCGAGAAACGTCTGGTGGATGTTGGCGACCATGTCAGGGAAGGCCAAGTGCTGGCGACCTTGGACGAAAAAGATCTCCGCCTCTCCGTGGAGAGCGCCCAGGCGGAACTGAAGGCTGCCTTCTCCAACAGGGATCAGACCTCGAGTGATGAAAAGCGCTATGCCACATTGCTGTCCAAGCGCGTGGTGAGCAACTCCGAATACGACCTCAAACACCTGTCGGCAGATGAAGCCCGGTCGCGTGTGGAGAGAGCCGACAGCGCCCTCAAGCTGGCCATAAGCCAACTTGGTTATGCCAAACTGCTTTCCAGTACTGACGGTGTGGTCACCCATACGGGTGCCGAGGCTGGGCAAGTCGTGCCCCAAGGACAGAGCGTCGTCACCGTGGCCCAGAAAGGAGCCTTGGAAGTCCTGGTCGACATCCCCGAACGACGCCTCCAGGACATCAAGGAGACGAAGGCGGAAATTTCCCTTTGGTCAAGCCGCGACGCCCGTTATCGGGCCGTGCTGCGTGAAACTGCCCCGTCGGCCGATCCGGCAACCAGAACCTATGCCGTGCGGTATTCGCTGCCAGACGCGGATGCCTCCGTGCACTTGGGAATGACGGCCACCCTCCACCTTTCCGAGCCCTCCGATACGCCGACCGCCCGCATTCCGGCCAGCGCACTGCTCAACCAGGGGAAGGGGCCTGGTGTCTGGCTCGTGAATCCACAAACCTGGCAACTGACATTTAGGGCGGTTACGGTGGACCACTACACGCAGGGAGACGCCTTTGTGCGGGGGAAGCTCGAACCCGGCGACATCATTGTCACTTCCGGCGTCCAAAAGCTCGACCAGGGGCTGACCGTTCGTTTGGCCGGCGGGGACAAGGAGGACGTCCGGTGAAAGGCATCAACCTGTCCGAGTGGGCCGTCACCCACCGTCCGCTCACCTTGTTCCTCATTCTGCTTGTCTCCCTGTCCGGGGCATGGTCGTATATGCATCTCGGGAGAGCCGAAGATCCCGATTTTACCGTGAAGCAGATGATCGTGAGTGCGGCTTGGCCAGGAGCCACGGCCGACGAGATGCAGCGCCTGGTGGCCGATCCTATCGAGAAAAAACTTCAGGAAGTGCCCTACTTCGACAAGGTGCAGACCTATTCCAGGCCCGGCAGCGTGGTCATGAACCTCCAGATCCTGGAATCAACGCCGACATCCCAGGTGCGCGAATGTTGGTATCAGGTCCGAAAACGGGTGGGGGATATCCGGTCCAATCTTCCCTCAGGCGTCCTCGGCCCTTTTTTCAACGACGAGTTCGGTGACGTGGATTCGGTGCTGTATGTTTTGACCGGCCCGGACTTCTCCATGCGCCAACTCAAGGATGAGGCCGAAATCATCCGGCAGGCGCTGCTTCGAGTACCATCCGTGACCAAGGTGCGGTTCTACGGCGATCAAACCGAATGCATCTTCGTGGAGATCAACAACGCCAAGCTGGCCACGTTGGGGATCGCGCCCCAAACCGTCTTCAACTCCATTGCCAAGCAAAACGAGGTGACGCCGGCCGGCGACCTGGAGACTGCCACCGACGCCGTCTATATCCGCGTGGACGGCGCCCTCAAAGGGGTCGATGCCCTGGCCGAAGTGCCTGTCGAAAGCGGTGGCAAGGTGTTTCGTTTGGGGGATATCGCGACCTTTCACCGTGGCCCGCAGGATCCTCCGACGTTTGTCGCCCGCCATGAAGGCAAGCCCGGCATCGCCCTGGGCGTGGTCATGGCCAAGGGCGGCAACATCCTCGAACTGGGGCGCAACCTGGACGACGCCATGGACCGCATCAAGGAGGACCTGCCGCTGGGCTTCGAGATCAGCCGTGTTGCCGACCAGCCGCAAGTCGTGGACGAATCCGTGTTCGAGTTCGTCCGGTCGTTTGTTGAAGCGCTGGTCATTGTGCTGGCGGTGAGTTTCCTGTCGCTTGGCTGGCGCACGGGCATTGTCGTGGCGCTCGCCGTGCCGCTGGTGCTGGCCATGGTCATGACCGTCATGAACGTGCTCGGCATAAGTCTGGAACGCATCTCCCTGGGCGCACTCATTATCGCTCTGGGGCTTTTGGTCGATGATGCCATCATTTCGGTGGAAATGATGGTGGTCAAAATGGAGCAGGGGTTCGACCGGGTCAAAGCGGCCACGTTTGCCTGGACCGCCACGGCCTTTCCCATGCTCACCGGTACACTGGTCACGGCGGCGGGGTTTTTACCCGTTGGATTCGCGAAATCCTCCTCTGGCGAATACGCAGGCGGCATTTTCTGGGTGGTGGCCATCTCCCTGGTGACCTCCTGGCTGGTGGCCGTTCTTTTCACACCGTATCTTGGTCTCAAGTTGCTGCCGGATTTTCACAGCATCGGCCATGAAGATCCGCATGCCATTTATCAGACGCCGATCTATTGCCGGCTGCGTCATCTGATCGCTTGGTGCGTCGCACATCGCAGGACGGTTGTTTGCCTTACCGCACTTCTGTTTATTGCATCCATCGTCGGATTCTCCTTCGTGTCGCGCCAGTTCTTCCCGTCCTCCACCCGCCCGGAGTTGTTGGTCGAACTGAGGCTGCCCGCCGGGTCCGCTTTCAAGACGACGGCCAAGGCTGTGGAGGAAATGGAAAAATTTTGCAAGGCGGATCAGGAAGTCAAGACATACACCAGCTACATCGGCTCGGGTGCGCCCCGCTGGTTTTTGCCCATGGCTCCGGAACTCCCCGACATCAGCTATGGCGTCATCGTCCTCAATACGGCGGACGCAGCCGCCCGTGACCGCGTCAAGGCTCGCATCGAGGCCTTTGCCGCCCAGGGAGGACTTCCCGAGGCCAGGGTGCGCGTGACGACGTTGTTTCTGGGGCCGCCTGTCGGTTACCCCGTACAATTTCGCGTCATCGGCCCCGATCCGAAGCGGGTGCGGGAAATAGCGTATCAGGTCCGTGACATCATGCGCGCCAATCCCAACACTGCGGACGTCAACCTGGATTGGAACGAGCAGGCCAGGGCGATCCGGCTGGTGGTGGACCAAGATCGGGCCAGGGTTCTGGGGCTTACCCCCCAGGACATTGCCGAGTCCCTTCAGGCGCTCCTTACGGGTGTCACCATCACCCAGGTCCGCGACGGCATCGAGCTCGTCAACGTCGTGGCGCGAGCCGTTCCAGAGGAACGGCTGCGTCCGGAAGCCCTGGCGGATTTGACCATCAGTATCCGCAACGGGAAAATCATTCCCCTCTCCCAGGTGGCACGGCTGGAATATGTGTATGAGGAACCTATTCTCTGGCGGCAAAGCCGTGATCTGACCATCACGGTCAGGGCGGAAGTCAACAAGGGCGTGCAGGCACCGGATGTCACCATGCAGATTGCGCCCAAGCTCAAACCCATCGAGAAAGTGCTTCCGCCGGAGTACCGGATCGAAATCGGCGGTGCTTACGAGGAAAGCGGCAAGGCCAACCGTTCCATTGTCGACCTGTTGCCGGTAGCCGGCGGGGTCATGCTCCTTTTGCTGATGTTCCAGCTGCAGAGTTTCCCGAGTCTCTTCCTGGTGCTGACCACGGCGCCCCTGGGGCTGATCGGTGCCGTGGGCGCATTGTTGTTCTTCCGCCAACCGTTTGGATTCGTGGCCATGCTCGGCGTTCTTGCCCTGGCTGGTATGATTATGCGCAACACCGTCATTTTGGTGGATCAGATCGGGAAGGACAGACAGGAAGGTATGGGAGCTTGGGAAGCCGTGATCGACGCGACCATCCGACGGACGCGTCCCGTGGTGCTGACGGCCCTGGCCGCGATCCTGGCCATGATTCCCTTGTCGCGTAACGTCTTCTGGGGGCCTATGGCCGTGGCCATCATGGGCGGATTATTCATTGCAACAATTCTGACACTGCTTTTCACGCCAGCTCTGTATGCAATGGTTTTTCGTATCAATAGAGGAGAAAATCAGTAGTTTGAGATGTGGTGCGGGTATAGAGTTCAGTCAAGACCGCCTGGTTGAATAAGCTCAAAAAAGCGGCTGCAATCGCTGAAAGTACGGGAGTAAGATACTTGGCCATCCAAGCGGGGAACCCGACTCAACATCAATAGGAAAATCATATTACCAAGAATTTTTCCAGAATCGATAAATCCAAGGGCAGCTTGCTGCCCATTGACCTGTATCGATCTAGAGTTTCTTGAACAGTTTAGTCTCCAAAGTTAGACCGTTTTGGCGACCTTCAGCTCCTGCCTTTCCCAGACTTGGTTCTGAGCCCGATAGCTGAAGAGGAAGTCTCAGGGACGCAGCCAAGGAAACGGCGTGTAAGATGCACAGGAGAAGGAACGCTTGGGCATATGGGGTTGGCGTCCCGTGATGGACATGTTCTGAACGTAATGCCCAACCGAGAAAGGTTGCGCAGAGCGTGGTCATGGTTGGCCCCCCAAGACGCTGCACGATATTGAGGGAAGTCGTTGCCATTGGCAGATCCTGCCGCCTGACGGAAGCATAGGCAGCCGCGATTGAAGGAAGACCGATGGCGCTCAGACCCGCGCCCCGGATGAAGAGGGCTGGAACCAGCACTCCGAGATAGAGCGAATGGTTCGCCAAAAAATAAAGCGGCAAAGTTCCGACCAGCGCCAGAAGTGCGCCTGCGGCGGACACCCAACGTATGCCGAAACGTTTCGTCAGAGTGCCCATCGTGGGATATGTGCACATCATTCCAAGGCCAAGAGGAGCCAGCAACCAGCCCATCTCAGCTGGCGTACGGCCGCAGCCGCGGATCAGATAGATCGGGATCAGCATTTGGCCGGAGAACATGACTCCATTCGAGAGAAACTGCGTAACCGCGCAGGCTGAGAAGACCTTGGCCTTGAAGAGACGAAGATCGATGAGCGCTCGATCTCCTTTCCGACGCGCTGTCCAAAAGAACATTGCCAGCAGAACGGCGGCAGAGACAAGCATCCCAAAACCGGTCGGTTCACCAATATGATCCGATGCGTGGAGGAAAAGCACCAATCCAGGTGACAGCAAGATCAATTCAACCACATCCAGCTTGCGCCGCTTCCTTTCATTGTGGTCGTTCGGCAGGAAGACAGCCGCCAGTCCGAGCGCCAATATACCGATCGGCAGGTTAACCAGGAACAACCAGCGCCAGCCAGACCTGGCGGCATGTCGCCGACCAGCTTCGCGGCAAATGGCCAAAACTCGCCAGCTTCATGGACGAAACCGAGCACGACGTGCTGGCCTCCATGACCTTTCCGGCACAGCACCAATCCGCTGGAAAGGTTGAATAAAGAGGTTAAGCGTCGGGCGGACGTGGTCGGCATCTTCCCCAACGAACAGTCCATCATCCGGCTCATCTGGGCCATCTTGCTGGAGCAAAACGACGAATGGCAGCTGCAAAGCCGCTCCATGCAGGTCGAGGCCATGGCCGAACTCAACCCCCAACCCAACGAGGCGCAGCCAGCCCAAATTCCACCCAGGGCAGCCTGACCGATGGCCACCTCAAACACTCCGGAATTTACACCACGTTGACGGACGTGACCTCGATCTCGTCCAGGAAGCAGTCCTTGTTTTTGCGGTGAGCGGCAACATAGTCGGCAATACCTGGCTTCTTGGAAGTGCGTTCGTTCATGGTCACCTCCATCATTTTGGATGGAGAAAATATACTTCAACTCCATAAAATTACAACCTATTATCCGATTTAGGCCGTGCAGCGATCTCAGTTCAGACGTCGAAGAACCAAAAAAAAAATCGTTTTCTCAGCCCGTTAGAAATCAGGCAGCAATGGGTGTATCAAGCGTCTCTGGCGAGGGTGGCGTAAGAAAAACTTGTGTCCAGGAAACCGGGCGCGGTACGCCAAGCCTAACAGGCTAAGGGAATACGGATTTTTGTTTTTTGGCGTTCGTGGATTCAGGAGTTCTTCCAGGGAGCAGGTTCCGAGCAGGTTGAGGGTGATGCGCTGGAATATCTGCTGCACGGACAGGCCGATTTTGTTCAGGAACTTCTGGTAGGCCACAGCAAGTACACGGTCAGGGCGGTGTAAACCTGGATGAGGACGGTGTTTCCCGTGTTGCCGACAAAGTTCTTGATGCGCAGGTTCTGCTTGATTTCGCGGAAGAATATTTCGATGCGCCAGCGCACCCCGTAGATGTCGGCGATAGTGCGGGCGGACAGACGGAAGTGATTGGTCAGAAATTTGTAACGCTTGCCCGTTCCCGCGTCACGATAGCCGACGCGGTGCAGGCGTAAGGTTTTGCCTCGGCTGGTCACTTCGATGACGTGGTCGGAGGTGAACTTGGCTTTGCGGTTCACTGGCCGCCGTTCAATCAGCTTGTAAACGGCGTTGTCCTTGAGCCTGGTGACGGAAAAGATGCTTTTTTCTCCCAAAAGCCGGAACCAGGAGTAGTTGATATAGCCCTTGTCGAAGGTCACGATGGAGCCTTGGGGCTGGGAAAGGCTTTTCGCCATGCGGCTTTCGTGGATTTTGGCCTTGCTTATATCCGCAAAGACTGGGACGTAGCCGTCGTGGTCGAGCACAGCGTTCATCTTGACCCCGGCCTTGTTTTTGCGAAATGTCGCCCACGGGAACAGCGACAGGCGCAGGCTGATGACGGTCGCGTCCATGCTGTAGAGCTTGCACTTGAAGCGGAACCTGTGCTTTGACGTCTTTTGAGCGCACAGACCGTAAATTTCGGCGAAAAGGTCTTTGAAGAAGCCCACGGGGGGGGAGTTGTTGGCGTCGGCGAAGGTGGAACGGGCAACCGGCTTCAGGCCCCAGTGACATAGCCTGTTCCCGACAACGGACAAGGCGCGCAGACCGTCACGCATGGAGCGCCGCGCTGCAAGCTGGATGAAGGCCATGATGGTGAACTGCTCCTTGAATCCGAACTTGCGGGAGGAACGGCCTGTCTTGTGCCGGTTTTCCAGCTTCTGGAAAATATGTCTGGGGACCAGGGATAGCGTTTGAGAGAGAAGAGTGTTATGGTGACGCATGTCAAAAATTTCCTTGGAGTGCAATGGGTTAGGCAAAATTCTATTAGCATATTCTTTGGGGATTTTGAATATTTTTAACAACCCTTAGCCGGACAGCAATGATGAAAAATGAAGAATTGACGCGCCTGATCGATTCTTTTCGCGATTGGGGACGCGCCTGTTGGTGCGAGCCGGGATGCGACAACACCTGCCGGTCGCGGTTTAGCTGGAAGCTTGGGGATCTTCCAGAAGGCTACGACCATAAGTATATTTGCAACCATCTCGGCTACAATATGAAGATGACGGACATGCAGGCGGCGCTCGACATTTCGCAACTTGGAAAGGTCGATACGTTTATTGCCGCCCGTCGGAAAAACCATGCATCCCTTTCGGAACTTTTCAAAAAACATGATTTTGGTGAACATTTTATAGTGCAACAAGCACGCCTGGAGCTGGTCCAAGCTGGTTTGGATTCCTCATCACGATTCGTGATGGGAGATTCTTAAGCCGCAATGACGTTGTGAAGTATCCAGAGGAACATAAGATCAGAACGCGTTTGCTTTTTGCAGGCAACATGACAAAGCAACCCGTCTTCAAAGATGTTGTCTACCGCATTTCCGGCGATCTAAAAGCCATTGACAAAATTATGGACGACAGCTTTTGGATCGGCATGTGGCCGGGTCTTGGGGAAAGCGAACTCACCTACCTACATGGTGAAAACCGTCGTCGATATGGTAAACTTTTTTAAGAATCGATAGGAATTCGTCGCTCATGGCGGTGTATTTCGGCAGACTAAACGTGCAGACATACCAGTAGGAACATTCGATGGCTTGTTATCTTGTAACGGGAGGAAGCGGCTATATCGGCTCCAGGCTCGTTACGCGTTTGCGCCAAGATGGGCATCGCGTGCTCGCGCTGTATCGCGACGCCACACGCATCCCCTCCGGTCACGGGATCATTCCGCTGGGGCTCGGCTCTGTTGCCGCATATCGCGAGGCATTGCATCACCATGCCGTGGAGGGTGTCTTTCATCTGGCGGGCAAGGCCTGTTACGCCCAAAGTGAAAACGACATCGCACCCATGATTGAGTCCAATATTACCCTAGGAACACACATCCTTGAAGCAATGCAGGGCACGGATTGCCGCAGGTTCGTTAACGTTGCGACATATTGGCAGCATTACGACGGCCCGGAATACAATCCCATCTGCCTGTACGCCGCAACGAAGCAAGCTTTTATGGATATCATGACGTACTATGCGAAATGGTGTGATCTTTCCTGCATATCGCTCAAATTTACAGATGTTTATGGAGACAAGGATCCTCGTCCAAAAATTTTTGCTTTAATTGATCGTGCCGCCGCAACAGGAAAACCGCTAAAGATTACAGCCGGGGAACAATACGTCTCCTTCTTGCATGTTGAAGACGCCGTCGATGCTCTTTGTACGGCGATGCGCCGAACACAAACCATATCGTCACAACATGAGACCTATACCGTAGGGACCACACCCATCATGTTGAAAAAGGCCATTCAGCTGTACTTGAAAATCAACCCCCAAAAGGCTTCCCTTCTTTGGGGTGAGATGCCCTACCGCCACACGCAAATCATGAGTCCATGGCTGGGTGCTCCCTTACCCGATTGGCAACCACGATTCGATCTTGAGACGGGATTAAGAAGTCTTTGATATGAAAAAAAAGCTTATATCGATTATAACGCCAGTTTATAATGAAGAGGAAAATATCCTCTATTACTATGAAACAATTACAAAATCGCTTGTAAAGCACCAAGATAAATATGATTTTGAAATTGTCTTGACGGACAACGGCAGCACGGATCGGACGTTCGCACTTATCAAAGAACTTGCCGCACACGATAGCCGGTTGCGCGCGTTCCGGTTTTCACGCAATTTCGGCTATCAAAAGTCGATCTACACAGGCTTCACCAAAGCCCGCGGCGCGGCAGCCATCGATTTCGATTGCGATCTCCAGGATCCTCCGGAACTTTTGGGGAAATTCTTGGAGGCCTGGGAGAACGGCGCCCATATCGTCTACGGGGTCAGAAAGACCCGCCAGGAAGGTGCCTTCATAACATTTTTACGCAAGACATTTTATCGAGTTATTCATGCAATAAGTGAAGAAAACTTGCCGCATGATGCTGGGGATTTCATGTTGCTTGACGCGGCAATTTTGAAACAACTTGCGACCATTGAGGACCAAACTCCGTATTTACGCGGGACTATTTTTAGTCTTGGTTTTAAACAAGTCGGCATTCCCTATGACCGCAAGGCCCGCAAGTTCGGGAAAAGCAAGTTCCCGTTTGTCAAAATGCTGAGTCTGGCAATCGATGGCATCATCAGCCAATCGAATCTGCCTTTGCGACTGGCAAGCTATACGGGGCTTCTCGTTGCTGTCCTGACGCTTCTTGGAAGCGCTGCCTATTTGCTTTTGAAATTGATTTGGGGATCATCGATACCGGCAGGCTTTACGACGACGACGCTTCTTATTTTGTTCTCAATCAGCATGAATGCCATTTTTTTAGGCATCATCGGTGAATACATTGCAAGAATTTACAATCAGGTTCGCAAGCATCCATTGACGATCATTCGGGAAAGTATTGAGAATGTACGCTCAAAGAGAGATGCAGAAGAGTGAATAAATAGATTTTATATGGTAGAGAGCGTAATGGTAGAGGAGTGCGTTTCTCAAGGTGATGTTTCCAGAGATTGGCATGGGCAGTGGTGCTTTTTTATACGATCGAGGATACAATGAAAGCAGTAATAATGATGAGTACCCCCCCGCTCTGCCGGGGGACTCCTAGAGTTTGACAGCTCCGGTCATTGCTGTCCGGCTAAGCTGCCAAGCCTAACAGGCTAAGGGAATACGGATTTTTGTTTTTTGGCGTTCGTGGATTCAGGAGTTCTTCCAGGGAGCAGGTTCCGAGCA
>Ga0183096_1001990_pt1 | contig 15226 bp, 17 predicted proteins | sample Biomet5_FD_127791 | JGI IMG/M metagenome (GOLD analysis project Ga0183096, IMG submission 127791) | Microbial communities from bioreactor (seeded with sewage sludge) at LBNL, California, USA - Biofuel metagenome 5 (version 2) (version 3) | ecosystem: Engineered > Bioreactor > Anaerobic >... | reverse complement strand
CTGGGACCGATGTGCAGCCCCACAATTTCTCGACGGCCTTCCGTGTTCACCGCCACGGCGATTATAGCGGCGACGCTGACCACACGACCGCCTTCACGCTGCTTGAGGTAGGTCGCATCCAGCCACAAATAGGGCCATTCTCCTGTCAGCGGCCTGAAAAGAAAGGCATGGACTCGTTCATCGATGTCCTTGCACAGCTTGGACACCTGGGACTTGGAGATCCCGGAAAGGCCCATGGCTTGGACGAGATCATCCACGCGCCGCGTCGAGATGCCGCCGATCCAGGCCTCCTGGATGACGGCCACCAAGGCGCGTTCGCTGGTCTTGCGCGGCTCCAGGAAGGGCGGAAAGTAGCTGCCCTGGCGCAGCTTGGGGATGCGTAGTTGCAGGGAGCCGACGCGGGTATCAAGGCTGCGGTCGCGATAGCCGTTGCGGTAGCTGATCCGCTCGGCGCTTCGCTCGTGGCGGCTGGCCCCGATCAAGCCGTCCACATCTGCTTCCATGAGAAGCTGCAGGACGGCTTCCGCCAGGGAACGGAGGAAATCGCCGCCGTCGGCCTTTTGCATCAGCTCGATTAATGCCATGCTGTCCTCGGCCATCGTGGTCTCCTTTGGTTGCAGGTGCGGCTTCGTATCTTCACCTTACAGCCAATTGACCCGATGGCCACCTCGCCCATCCCGTCCAAGCTGGAGGTGTCCCCCCGGCCTGGACGACCCTAGAATTTACACCACCTCCGTGGACTCTACCGCGGCAGGTATAGTTCTATGTACAGCATTTTTTGCTATAGCGCAGGAAAATAAAAAAACTCTTGCACCTGAAACCCAAACGCAGGCGAATTTTCCCAAAGCCAAGGAATTTCGTCTTGAACGGGGGATGAGTAAACAAGCTCAGGCGTGTATAGAATGCCACAAAGTTGAAACTCCGGGGATTTTTGCGGATTGGGCGGCCAGTCGACATGCAGCAGCGAACATCACCTGTATTGACTGCCACCAAGCCCAGGAGTTTGATCCTGATGTTAGTAAAAAGCATTATAAGCAGTACGAGCGCTCAGATAACAAGTGGGGGACGGCAGAGTACCGTGTGCCGATTGCTGGGGTTGTCACCCCAAAAGATTGTTCTCGTTGTCACCCTGACGAAGTAAAGCAGTATTCCCGCAGTAAACATGCTCATACCCTAGAGATTATTTGGAAAATTGATCCTTGGCTTCGTCAAGGGCTAAACAATCAAACTGAGCGAACCACAGGTTGCTATACTTGCCATGGCTCTGTGTTAAAGACGAATGAGAAGGGGGAACTCGATGCCTCGACCTGGCCTAATGTCGGCGTCGGGCGAGTTAATCCCGATGGCAGCCTTGGAAGCTGCACGAGTTGCCATACCCGGCACAGATTTTCGGTTATGGATGCGCGAAAACCCGAAGCCTGCGGGCAGTGCCACCTTGGTCCAGATCATCCACAAACGGAAATTTTTAAAGAATCTAAGCATGGTGATATCTACGCTGCTTTTGGCAATACCTACAATTGGAATGCTGCACCCGGTACATGGACCCCAGGTGTGGACTATCGCGGTCCTACTTGCGCTTCATGCCATATGTCAGGTTCAGGCTCGGTTTTGGGAAGCCATGATGTTACAGAACGCCTGTCCTGGGAATTGCAAGCGCCAACAACTGTGCGACCGCAAGACTTTGCAGCATTTCCTGCAAAGACTAATTGGGAAGTTGAGCGCAAAAAAATGCAAGCTGTTTGTAATCAATGCCATGGCTCAACCTGGACAGAAGGTCAGTATGCTCGCATTGATGCAGCAGTAAAGAACTTTGACGAGCTTTACTACAAACCTGCAAAAGCTCTACTAGATGAGCTTTATGCTAAGAAGCTTATCCCTGAAACGCCATTTTTTCAGACTAAGTTTCAATGGGATTTTTATTCGTTGTGGCACTATGAAGGGCGAAGAGCCCGGATGGGAACTGCTATGATGGCTCCAGACTATTCGTGGTGGCATGGCTTTTATGAATGCAAGCAAAAGCTTTGCGAACTGCAAGAGCAGGCGCATCATATGATCTCAACAAACACCCCTGCATTTGTCTATAAAGATTTTCCAGGCAAAGGCGGAGACACGAATATGCCAACAGAGGTGAACTCCCATAAATAAGAGGTGAGTAGAGGCGGTGTTTAGTGAGGCTCGGGGGAATTGTTTCTCCGAGCCTTTTCTTTTTGTTATGGTGTTGCTAAAGGTGATGCTAATGGGTATAAAATGCCTGCAACATAAGGATTCGTATGAAGACATTGTTCGGAAAAGAAAAACCCTGGGTGTTGCTAGGGATTTCTCGGAAAGAATATGAAGGTTTGCGGCTTTGGAAAAAGACTAAACTTCCACGGAATGAATTTGACCTACTTTTGGCGTCTTTGCCAGATGAGTTTTTTAAAGACGTAAAACTTCGTGTTGATGTCGAAAAATTGGTTCAAGCTATTTTTTCAAAGTCAAACGGAAAGTATCCTGGCTGAATGTCAAAAAACGGTGCGAGATGATTAAAATAAAGCGTGTTTATGTAGAGAAAGTGCCGGATGATGGGAAACGCTATCTTGTTGACCGGGTTTGGCCGCGTGGAATATCCAAGGAACGAGCAGGAATTGATGGTTGGCTAAAAGAATTGGCTCCGAGCACGGCACTTCGAACATGGTTCAGCCATGATCCAGAAAAGTGGGAAGAATTTAAAGAAAAATATCGCGACGAGTTGAGTAGCCCTTTGCTCTCAGATATTCTTCTGCAACTTAGGGAGGAAGCTTCTCGCAGTGTTGTTACTTTGATTTATTCTGCAAAAGATACAAAGTTTAACAACGCTGTTTGTCTGAAAGAGATATTAGAGCTTGGTTAAATTACTTGGGAATAGTTAAAGGAAGGGAAGTCTCATATGTTGCGACTTCCCTTCCTAAATAGTTATTGTTGAGTCGTTTTCGAGTTTGTTAGCTATGTTGCTTGGTTAAAGTTGAAGCTTTCATTCGAAAATAGGTCATAATCGCCGCAATGACCATTGGCACGACCCCGGCTACTATAAAGATCACATCCCCTGGCATTCTGGCCCATTCGATGGTACGGGTTAGGTTTTTTCCTAAATATTCAAGGCTACGGGCATGCCAATACCCGTGCTGCAAAACGTCAAAGAATTGAAGTACGCCACCAGGGAACAAGCTGCCGATGGCCATTAGGGCTAACCCGATGTTAAGACCCCAGAAAGAAATGCGAATAAACCGTTCAGGTCCAGCCCATTGATCATCCGACAAGACTTGACGAAATGTGAGGACCATGAGCGCTAGGGCTTCCATGCCGAAGACACCCATAAGCGCCAAATGTCCGTGGTTAGGGGTGAGAAGGGTCCCAACTTCAAAATAGCTGATGATTGGCAAATTAATCAGGAAGCCACATATTCCCGCACCTACAAAGTTCCAAAATCCTACAGCCATCAAGAAATAAAAGGCCCATTTATGAGGGATGTTGATCTCCTTCCCGCATATGGAACATTGGGACTTAGTTAATTTGATGAAATCCCAGGCATCCAAAGTCAGTAAGGTTAAAGGGACGACTTCCATAGCAGAGAAAAGCGCTGATAAAGACATGTTGAGATTTGTTTGACCACTGAAATACCAATGGTGACCTGTTCCAACAATGCCACTTCCAAGGAATAATATCGCATCAAGATAGATGACTCTGACCGCAGTTTTTCGTGTGACCATTCCGAGCCTAAAGAAAATTACAGCAACCATAATGGTCACAAAAAGTTCAAAAAAGCCTTCGACCCAGAGATGGATGATCCAAAAACGCCAATTGTCAACTATTGTATAATTTGTTGTTGAACCAAAGAAAAAAGCTGGCAGGTAGAAGACAGGAATGGCGAGTGCTCCGAGCAGAAAGAGCGTTGATATTTCTCGCCGGTTTTCATTGAGCAAAGCGGGCATGACACTTCGCAGTAAGAGGATGACCCAGCCAATGAGACCTATTGCAAGCAATATCTGCCAACCTCGGCCAAGATCGAGATATTCCCATCCCTGGGTAAGCGCTCAATAATGCGCGTCTTGTCAGGGCGAGCAGGAAGCGGCAGAAGCTCAGGCAGGGATGATCAGGGAGCAGGGATCGAGATGTTGGGGCAGGAGGGCCTTGCGTTGGGCATCGGTAGTTGCCGCCGGCAAGTGCTCGAAGAGGTAGCGTAGATAGTGATATGGCTCCAGGCCATTGGCCTTGGCGGTCTCGATGAGGGTGTACAGAGTGGCCGAGGCGTCGGCTCCGCGCGGATGGCCTGAGAATAACCAGTTCTTGCGGCCCACGGCAAAGGGGCGGATGGCGTTCTCAGCCAGGTTGTTGTCCGGGCGCAGCCGGCCGTCCTCCAGGTACACGACCAGCCGGTCCCACTGCTTGAGGGCATAGCTGACGGCCTTGCCAAGCAGACTCTTGGGCGGGGTGGTGGCGACGCGAGCATCAAGCAGCGCCTTGAGCTTGTCCAAGATCGGGCTGGATTTTTCGGCTCGTAGCGCTTTGATTTGCTCCGGCGCAAGCTTTTGCTTTTCGGCTTGGCGCTCCACACCGTAGAGCTTGCCGATCAGGTCCAGGACGGCATGGGCCGTGCCCCCCGCAGCCTTTTTGCCGGTAGTCTTCTCGACCTCGACAAATTTTCGCCGGACATGGGCCATGCAGCCGAGATGGCGGATGCCTTCCCGTTCGCCCAGGGCCTCGTAGCCGCTATATCCGTCGGTCTGCAGATAACCTTGGAAGTTTCCAAGGATTTCTGCGGCCACACAGCCGGCCCGAGTCGGGTGATAGCGAAAGAGCACGACCGGTTTTCCCGGCGTTCCGCCCCGGGCGACCCACATGAAGGATTTCGTGGTATTGGCCCGGCCCGGTTCGGCAAGCACCTGGACTGTTGTCTCGTCCATGTTGACGAGAGGGCCGGAACGAATCTCCTCAATGATCAGGTCGATGAGCGGATCACAGGCCTTGGCTACCCGGATCATCCAGCCGGCCAGGGTTCCCCGGGAGATGTCCAGCCCCAGGCGGGCGAACTGATCTTCCTGGCGGTAGAGGGGAAGCGCGTCGGCGTATTTGGCGATCGCCACATGGGCCAAAAGGCCCGGGGTGACGATGCCCTGGGGAATGAGCTGGAGCGGCATGGGCGCGGTTTTCACCGTCGGCCCGTCATCTTCCACGCCTTCGCAGGCCCGGCAGGCGTACTTTGGCCGGATGTGGCGGATGACCTGGATCTTGGCCGGCACGATGTCGAGTTTTTCGGAAACTTCCTCGCCGATGCGGACCAGCTCAGCGCCGCAAGGGCAGGCCTTCTCCGATTCCGGCAGGTCGTGGATAATTTCGACCCGGGGCAGGTCGGCGGGGATGGGGCGGCGTCCGCGCTTGCGGCGGGTGTGGGCCGGGGCGCAGACCTCTTCGAAGGTCTGCGACTTTTGCTCCTCCGCCGTCTGCTCGGCCTCGTCGAACAAGGAAAGCTGCTGTTCCTGGCCGGTACGGGGCTTTTTCTCGGACTTCGAGCCGTAGATGATCAGGTTCAGAAGCCGAATGCGCTGTTCGAGCTGGGCAATCTGTTGCTGCTGGTCAGCTTGACTGGTGGCCATCTCGGCGAGCAGGCCTTTCAGTGTGGCGGGGTCGTCAGGAAGAGAATTAATGTCCACAGCCCGGACAATATGCCAGTATTATCCAATTTAATCAAGGCAATACTGGTCAAAAGACCGTCGAATACTCCAGGCGGGAATGGCCTTTTACAGCGAGGGGATCAAGACCGTCGAGCAGCCAAGCGAGCTGCCTGGAGTCGATGGTCAGCACCTCGGCCTCGCGGGTCGGCCAGCGGAATACATGACGCTCCAGGCGCTTGTGCCACAGGCAAAAGCCGTTGCGATCCCAGTAGAGCAGTTTGATGATGGTCCTGCTGCGGTTGCAAAATCCGAACAGGTGGCCGGCGAACGGATCGAGCGTAAGCTGCTGTGACACCAGGATGGAGAGGCCATCAATGGACTTGCGCATGTCCGTGGCCCCCAAGGCCAAGTAAACCCGGACGTCGTTTGCCGGCAGCATCATAGTCGTGTCAGCGTGCGGATAAGCTTTTCCAGCACCGGCGCGGCGAAGTCGCCTCTGATCTCGATGTGAAAGGCGTTGCCCACGTGCACCAACATCGGTTCAGGCGTGGTTGCCATGTCCGCCTGGGGCGACGCAGACAGCGGCACAGGGACGATTGCGAAGCAAGGCGCTGCCTCTTCGTTGGCCAATCTCGCCAAACGATTCCGCCAATAGCCCCATGAACTTTGGGAAAGGCCATGCCGCCGGCAGTAAGCCCCCTGGCTTAGACCACTCCCTCGCCAAGCCTCAAAATGTTCAGCCCAATACGCCGCCTTCTCGGATCTATGCTCCGTTGCGGATGCTACCATGGTCGTCCCTCCTGGGGACACTCCATGTCAGAAAACTCAGGAGGCGTAAGAAGGGGTTCTTTTGACGATTACTTTGGAATCAACAAAACTACTTTGAAAGCCCATCTTTTGAAGTTGATGCAGATGGATGAGAAGTTTTACGCCATCGAAGGGATGGGGGACCGGGCTGTATCTGGGAACGTCAAGTTTGGGACTATGGGTCTTCGCCTGTCCCCGACTCTTATGGGGAACTATGGTTTCGAAATTGGGGATCAGTTTAAGGTTTCGAGCCTGGAAGAAGGGCGGATCGTTTTGGAAAAGAAGTAGTAACTAGAAAATTTCATTGTAAGCCCCTTCTCGTTCTTGTCCATGGGAAGGGGCTTGTCATTATTTAGTTGCGCTTTTGGGCAGCAGCAGTTCGTCTATGCACTCCAGCAGTTGAGCATGCTCAATGGGTTTTTGTACTACTCTGTCGACGCCCGCTCTGAATATCTTTTCTAAATTTTGTGCGCGGTGATCAACAGCGGTGATTATAATGATTGGTGGGTAATCACCATCCGTGCTGTTGGATATAAACCGCATTTTTCTTGCTGTTTCAGCGCCATCTATCCCTGGCATAACAAGGTCCATTATTATCAGGTCGAATTTATTTTTGGCATATATTTCCAGGGCTTCGTCGCCGTCCTAGGATGAACTACATGCCCCTGTTTGCTGAGAAAACGGCAAAGTGCAACTCTGTTAATGACGTCATCTTCGACAAGAAGAATTGTTTTTAAATTATTCATTTTTTTTCAGGGTAGTTTGTAATGTGTGTTAATTTTTTTCGTTGTGCTGATAGATCACTACCTCCTCAGTTCTGTGGCGGTTAGCGTTCGCGATAGTCTGGTTGATTACATTGTTGAGGTCTTCGACTATTAATGGTTTTGATAGATATCCATTCATTCCGCTCTGTAAAAAATTTTCACGATCACCAGCCATTGCGTGAGCTGTTATAGCGATGATTGGAATTTTAGAAAAAATTTCGTTAGAACTTCTTATTGCTAAAGTGGTTTCAACCCCATCTAGATTTGGCATTTGTATGTCCATTAGTATTAGGTCGAAGTGATTACGTTTTAAGATAGTTAAGGCTTCTAGCCCGTCGCTTGCAACCATCGATGAGTGCCCAAGTTTGTTAATAAATTTTGTGATTGCTATTTGGTTGATTTTTTCGTCTTCAACAATCAAAATTCTAAGCGCATTATTTTCTTCGCTTGGCGGCATGAAAATATTTTGTTCGTGGTCTAGTATCGGTGGTTCAGTTAGTTTAAAAGGTATGGCTATGCAAGTTGTTGTGCCGCATTCGATATTGTTGTCTATGGTTATGCTGCCATGCATTGCTATAAGTAGCTTTTTGACGATTGAAAGTCCAAGTCCAACTCCTCCGTACTTTCGAGTCAAAGAGCCATCAATTTGTTTGAATGGGAGAAAAATTTCGTCGATTTTATCATCAGGGATGCCGATGCCTGAATCTGAAATTTCGATGAATAAAGTTATTGTTCCTCTTTTGGCTAAATAATCGATGGAGATTGAGACAGTCCCATTGGAAGTGAACTTAACCGAATTTCCAAAAACATTAAAAATAATTTGGCGTAATCTTCCAGAGTCTCCGTATATAATTTGTAGGATCGAATTTTCGATATAAGTCGGTATTTGTATGTTTTTTGAAGTAATATCAATTATGAAAGTGTTGACAACATCCTCGATAAGATGGTTTATGTTAAATCCATGGTTGTCCAGTTTTATTTCACCTTGTTCGATTCTAGAAAGGTCTAGGATGTCGGAAATTAAACGAGTGAGGTTTCTGCAAGAATTTAATGCAATATCAATATATTCGCTTTGTTCATTGTCCGTATCGGTCGCTTCAAGTAGTTGTAGCATCCCCATGATTCCATTTAGCGGTGTTCTTATCTCGTGGCTCATGTTTGCAAGAAATTCAGATTTTGCGATATTTGCAGCTTCAGCTATTTTTCTAGCAGAGTTTAATTCAGATTCTATTATTTTTCTATCAGTTATGTCGATGCCTTGGGCAATGGTGGCTATGTGTGCTTTTGTGTTTGAGTCGTATATTCTTGCAGAGTTCCAAAGTACAGTGCGTATAGTCCCATCTGCGTGTTGAATTGGTAGCTCTACAGATCTCCACAAGTGCCCTTGGTTGTTCGTTTCTATCGCATAATCCATAGCGTTTTTTGCGATAGAAGTTGGGAACAAAATAGAAAGTGGTTTGCCGATTGCGTCTTGAGTTGCTATCCCTGTGATAGACTCGAAAGCAAAATTAAATCTTGTTATTGTGAATTTTGTATCCCAAACTATAATAGGTGCACTAGCGTAATCTATCAAGTTGTTTAAGTACGATTCTGTTTCTTGAAGTTTGCTCAGGTATATAGACAAGTTTAGGTACATTTTAGAGATTGATTCATGCAAATGGTCTAGTTCGTCCGGTATTTTTGAAGGAGTGTACTGGCGTTTTCCTGATGAGTAAGAAAAGTTTGTTTCTGAAATGTTGTCAGCATGATTTTTAATTGATTTAAGGCGAGTATATATGCTTCTGTTAAAGTATAAAGTTACGAGGCTTGCCGCTAAAATTATTTCAAGCAACTGTGCCAGTGTTATTAGTACTGAAGTTTTTATAAGCGTTGCATCGAAAATCTGGTTTTTTAAATATACGGATAAGGTTCCTAGGTAGACATTCTTGCGATTAAATTCTTTTTCTAAAATGAAATCAATTTTTTTTGAATCTTTGTAAATATTGTGACCAGAAGTTATTTTTTGTCCAGTGTCGAGGGTAAGGTCGACGTAATCAATATTATTCAATCTCGAGATTCCTTGAACTTGAGCCTCGAGCATTTGTGTATTAGATGTCCAAGCGCTAATTTCTAAAGCTTGGATTTTTGATGTACGAATATTTTCGATAGTTGTGTTTATATCCTTAACATTCCGGTCGTGTTCTATCGTGATGTTTGCAATTAAGCTTATGCTTGTTGCCACTAAACTTGAAGCGATTATTATCGCAGCAAATTTTTTTGAAAGTATGTTTCGTTTCATAGGTTTTTTGTTCGTTGTGACGCTTCAATTGAATGATTCCGTGATTATTCTATTTATTGTGCCGTCTTGTTTCATTTCAATCAAAGCATACTCCAATTTTTTAGATATTTTTTGATGTTGTTTGTTCAAATATAAAAACATATCTTTTGTTTCTAGCGGAGGTTCAATAGCAAAAATATTTTTCACCTTGTGGGTTTTTAAGTAATAGTCTCCGCCTATTCTATAATAAAGTATTATATCGACCGCATCTTTGTGCAAAAGAGCGAAGAGTTGATCTGCGTCGTCAACTTTTACAATATTTTCTGATGTTACTTTTTCGTCAAATATTTTCCACCCAGTTATGTATCCAACGGTGTGTCCTTTTAGGTCTGACCAGTTTTTTATAACGATGTCTTTGTTTTTTGTGAATGCTACAAATTCATAGGTCATGTTGCTTTCTTGTACTTGAATGAGATTGTTGTACGTAGATTGTAATCCAGAAATCCGATTGGCATCTCCGTCTGCAGTTCCATTGTTCGCGTTGATAAGTCCTCGTTCGCTTGGCGTAATGACAAGATTGATAGTAGCTTGAGATCGAGAGAACGCTTCTATAAGTATTTTGTCTAAAATTCCATCGTGTTTTTCTGTGCTTAGTGGAGGTGAAAGTGTAGTGCAAATGGTGTATATTTCTCCGGCGTGTAATTTCGATAAAGATAAAGCAATAAAGAATAGAGAAAATATCAGTAGTTTTGTTATAATCATGAGTTTCCAATCCTTTTAAGATTTCAAGTTTTAGTTATCTTTTTGAGTTCAAGCAATAATTTTAATTTTTTGTTTTATAAGCTCTGCGGCGACATGTGGAACTTTGTGTAGGTCTGGTTTTGACATTTGCTCGTCTGCGCCGACAAATAGTCCCTTGTGGTATAGTTCTTCAGTGATTATAGATGAATAAAGCAAGACAGGAATATTTTTTAAAACTGAATGCTGCTTAATGTTTTTTGTGAGAGTGAAGCCATCCATTTGAGGCATTTCAATGTCTGTTATAATGATGTCGTAACCAGTGTCTTTCTTGATTGTGTCGTCTTGAGGGTCACTGGCCATCTGGTTTAAATAATTCCAACAGTCTAAGCCATTGGTAAACTCACGTACTTCGAAATTTGCTTCTTCCAAAGAAGTCTTTAGCATTTCGCGTATTAGTTTCGAATCGTCAGCTATTAAGGCTCGGTATGTATCGTCAGAAACAAAGCAGTTACTTTTTGCTTCTATATTGATACCTGTTAGGTCAGAGATCATATATTCTAAATCGAGTAATTGGATAATTTTGTCTTCAATTTGGACTATGCCAACTACGCAGTTTTCTTTGCTAGATGAGACAAGTTTGTCAGGTGATTCGACTTGAGTCCAGTCAAGTCGATGAATTTCAACCACTCCAGAAACTAAGAAGCCGGCTGTTTGTTTGCTGAATTCCGTGACGATTATTATTTCATTTTTAGACTTTTTTCGGGGTATTTTAAGCCATTTTGAAAGATCGAGAATCGGCAAAATTGACCCACGTAATGAGATGACTCCCATGAAACAAGGATTGACATTGTCGTACGTTATCTCGAGGCCGGGGTTTTCAATCACTTCGACTACTTTAGCAACATTAATTCCGAAAAAGTTGTTTTCAGTGATTTTTTGGTTTTCTTGTTTTGTTGTAATAAAAAACTCCAAAATTTCAAACTCATTTGTGCCTGTTTCAAGGAGAATTTCTTGTGCCATGATTTTTCCTTTTGTGAATGTTAAGACAGTGTGAATTTGAAGCTAGATTGATTTGACGAGATATTTATAAGAAAAGATGAAAGGAAACTAATTATCTGTGCATAGTCATTGTCTATAAAATTTAGTTCAATTTCTTCGAGAAACATTTCTGAATTGTATAGTGCTATAAGGATGTTTTCCTTGCCTACTGCATTGTATGCTTCAAGTAGTTTCTTGTTTCTGAGTATGATCAGATTGATAAAATACAACGCAAGAAAGCTTTTATGCATTTGTGTTCTGGTGTCTGGAATGCCCAAAATTTTATTTCCTACATCTTGGATCATTTCTGCAACTTTGGGATTCATTTCTATTGTGTGGGTGAGATTCATTTGTCGCCTCAACTTAAATAGGAGGAGGTCAAGGACCTCCTCCCATATTTACATGCTAAAATTTTTCGAAATCGGCATCTTCCATGTCTAAATCTATCTTAGCCGTGGAAGTTTGTTTTCTGGCAGAGTGAATGATCCGTGAACGTCCAGTAGGCAAAGCTTTGGGCATTGACTGCCGTTTGTTACCTGTGTTGCCAACTTGGAAGAACTCAATTGTGCTTTGAAGTTGTTCAGCTTGACTTGAAAGTTCTTCGGATGTCGAAGCCATTTCCTCAGAAGCGGATGCGTTCTGTTGGACAACTTGATCAAGTTGAGTGATGGCTTTGTTTATCTGATCCGCACCAGAGTTTTGTTCCATACTGGATGCAGCGATTTCCTGGACAAGGTCAGCTGTCCGCTGGATGTCTGGGACCATCTTGGTCAACATTTCCCCAGCTTGCTCAGCAATTCGAACACTTGAGGTCGAAAGGTCAGAAATTTCGGATGCAGCACTGCCACTACGCTCGGCCAGTTTCCTGACTTCTGCGGCGACGACAGCAAATCCTTTACCATGTTCACCTGCTCTAGCTGCTTCGATGGCGGCGTTTAGGGCTAACAGGTTGGTCTGACGAGCAATTTCTTCGATGATCGAAATTTTTTCAGCAATATTTTTCATGGCGGTCACAGCTGAAATGACAGCTTTTCCACCTTCTTGAGCGTCTTGTGCAGCCTTGACTGCAATAGACTGGGTTTGCTGGGCATTCTCAGCATTTTGTTTAATGTTTGACGACATTTGCTCCATGGATGAAGAAATCTCTTCAACACTGGCAGCTTGTTCGGTTGCACCTTGAGACATACTTTGAGCGGAAGCAGATAATTCTTCTGAACCAGACGCGACATTTTCTGAGGCAGATTGAATTTCAGCAACAACTTCACGCAATTTTACAACCATCGTGTTAAGTGATGCTGCCAAAATACCAATTTCATCTTTTTGGTCTATCTCGAGAGTTTTGGTGAAATCACCGTTGGACATGGCTTCAGCGAACTGAACACCTTTTTGAACTGGTCCAGTTATCGCTTTTGTTAAACCAACTGAAACAATAATGCCTAGGAGGAGGGCGATAGAAAGTCCTACAAGCATGGTAGTAGATGCAGTTCCAAGGCTAATGACTGCTTCTTTCGAAATCTCACTCGTTTGATCCATCCCGGCCATTGAAGTCTGTGCAGCAGCGCTTAAAACTGCTTGACCGATTTCTGTTCTTTTGACGTTGATTTTTTGTAATTCGTTCCAATTCGTCAAAAAGCCTGTCATCGCTGCTCTGTAAGATTTTGCAGATTCAGATATGGCGGCAAGTTGCCTGATGTTTATTTCGTTAAAGGTTATGGTTTTTATTTTCGACAGCAAGTCTTCAATTTTTGGGAAATTGCTCATTGCTGCCTCAAGCACTTTAGGTTCTCTGAGTGCCTGAGCTTTCCAAACAGAAATTCGTGTGTCGTTTCCGAGGTCTATTACGTCGTTGATCATTGATATCTTGCTTGACCTTTCTTTCAACTTGTCTGGAGAAACTCCGCTGGAAATATCTTTAGCTAGTGCATCCTCTTGGTTTTTCAAGAATTCGTTGGCATTTTTGATATAGGCAGTTGCAGATGTGTCGAGAATTTTTCTGTCTTTATCTAGTGCTTGAATTTGGGCAACGGTTTGATCGGCAAGTTTTGAGTATTCGTTAACTTTCCCTTGGGCTAAGGCTACGTTTTCACGCAATTTAATTAAATCAATGTACTTGTCTGCATGATTTTTGGCATCAGATAAATATTTTTGAACTTGGCTAAGTTCTTTTTTGCCTTCGTCTAGAAAAGAATTCTCTTCTGAAAGGCTGTAGCCTCGCCATGCATACATTGTTAAAAATGATGAGCGTTCAACATTCGTAGCAATAGCTACTTCGGGGACATACTCATCTGATAACTTTTTCGCATCACGTTCGACGTTTGTCATGTTGAACACAGCCATTCCACCAAGAGAGCATGCTATTAAAATAAGGATGCCAAATCCAATGCCTATCTTCATTCCCAGTTTAAGATTTCGCATCTTATCCTCCTGATTAGTATTTGGTCAGTTCAAAATGAAGTTGCGACTGTCCATTTGGAAAGAATGATTAAAGAGCTATGGCGGCCTGTTCGTTCTCCACAGCATCAAGAACGACAGCTAACTCTTGTGAACTGAAAACTTTGTTGATGTCCAGAATTATGATAAATACTTCATCTGACCGACCCATCCCGACAATGAAATCTTTTCGAATTGCAGTGCCCATATTGGGCGGTGGTTCGATTTGTCCTGCATCCATTTCGTAGACTTCTCGGACAGAATCCGAAAGAATGCCGAAAACAGTTTGGTCACCTTCAAAATTAACTTCTGTAATTATGATGCACGTATTGATGGTTTTTTCGGTTTGCCCAAGGCCGAACTTTACTTTTAGGTCGACTACTGGGACTGCGTGACCTCTTAAATTGATAACACCACAGATATAGTCCGGCGTCCTAGGCATTCTGGTGATTGTCACATACTCAAGAACTTCTCTTACGTGATTGATACTTAAAGCGTACAACCCTTTTTCTAAAGTAAAAGTTAAGTACTGGTCATCGCAGCTATCTGTTAATTCTTTCATCGATTTCCCCCGTCAGGTTTCCGGGTTGCAGAGTGACTGGCCGTGCTATTTTTTCTATGAAGCATCCCGACGTTGTGGCTGTGCTTGAGAAAAGACGTTCTGGTTAGTGTAGAATGTATATTTACTCTCGGATATCACTTGGTGCACGCTGTTATAAGCTTGAAGTCTATCTGCTTTTTACCTCTGATGCAAAATTCTTTCAAGATAAATGTTTTAGTCCAATGGGAAACCCCCCGGCTTTGCCGGGGGACCTCAAAAGTTTGACTTATGCGGGAGTAATAGAAAGCCTCTCCATCTGTGAGCTGCTCAGAGTGAGCGACAGAGAGGCTTTCAATGAAGTGTGTGTCAAGCTTATGCCATACGACGTGGGACTGCAAGTATCACATCGTTTGGATACCGAAGTATCGAAGAAAGGTGCTATTTGGTAAAATTCGCGGATGCTTAGGAGAAATGTTCCATGTACTGGCCCGGCAGCGTGAAAGTAGCATTTTGGAAGGGCACTTGTGCAAAGATCATGTGCACATGTATATCGCCATCCCTCCCAAGTATGCCGTTGCGCAGGTCGTTGGATTCATAAAAGGGAAAAGCGCTATCCACATTGCCCGTGAAGTGCAGGGGAGGGCGCGCAATTTCTCTGGTCAAAACTTTTGGGCACGTGGATATTTTGTTTCGACCGTTGGTCGTGATGAAAAAGTGATCCGAGAGTATATTCGTCGACAGGAGCAAGAAGACCAGCGGCTTGAGCAGCTAAAGCTGGTAACGGAATAGCCGCCTTCAGGCGGCCCACATATTAAGCCGCTTTGAGCGGCTCACATACAAGCCCCCGGCTTTGCCGGGGGTAGCTGACTAAAAGGCGTTGCACATACGAGTCCAAAGTGGTATTTTCTTAAGCTGCGGTAAAATTGAGCTTGCTGCATTTGTGCCATGCCTTTTGTGACCTATGTCGAGATGGATATGCTTTCGGACTGGACAAGCCCTTTGAAAAACGGACGTTGGGTGT
>Ga0183096_1001970_pt1 | contig 15400 bp, 20 predicted proteins | sample Biomet5_FD_127791 | JGI IMG/M metagenome (GOLD analysis project Ga0183096, IMG submission 127791) | Microbial communities from bioreactor (seeded with sewage sludge) at LBNL, California, USA - Biofuel metagenome 5 (version 2) (version 3) | ecosystem: Engineered > Bioreactor > Anaerobic >... | reverse complement strand
GCTGTATTCAGTTCATGTTTCTATGAATCATCAGTTCACTTATAATTGAACCTCTGTGCCATTATCAAAACGGCGCAAACCGGTAAAATTAACACAGGGAGGTGAACTGATGGTACAGACTTATCCTGACACACTTGGCAAAGTGATAAAAGCTGCCCGCAGGAAAGCCAACATCACGGTGGAAGCTCTGGCAGAAAAGGTCGGCAGCACGGAGCGATACATATACCGCATCGAGAACGAAGGCAAAAAGCCGAGCTACGAAATTTTGTTCAACCTGATCCACGACACTAATTGTACCGATGGGTTTATCATCATTGTTTTTGGGTACAATTGCCCACTGGTAATAACTCTTATCAGTGTAACTATCCACCCACATTTTAATGATTTTTTCTGTAGTCTCTAAATTTTGGTGGGTAGGCCACCTCAAAAATTTCGTAACTTGGTCGTCGCTTGTCCAATTACTAAAAGCTGCTTCGCTGTCCTCTAATCGAAATTTTCGCAAAATAAGTCTATTAGTTTCTATCAATACTGTTCCTTTATGCTCCATAAACTTTCCTCCCATTATATAAATAATCATACTCAACAAATCTCAGATGATCGGGCACAGTAAACCCACACTGACAAGGTGGGAGCTATTTTGCTCCGCTGCAACTACCTTTCATTACTTCGCTCAGCTTTTCAACCCTGCAGCCCTTACCTGCGTAATATGCAAGCATTTCCTCTATTTTTTGTTTATCGTAACTGGTGATGCAATCAGACAGGACGTGGACGGTATAGCCCTCCTTCGTCATGTTATAGCAGGTTGATTTCACACAGGCTGTGGCGTCAGCACCGGTAATATAAAACTCCGAGATTTCATTTTTGGCTATGAAATCAGTAAACTTCTTACTTGTCAGCGCATTGCCCTTGGTTTTTGTAAAAATGTTTTCGGATACGATTTTCATTTCCGATACCAATTCCGCGCCGCGGGTATCCGGCTTAAAGGTTCTTGTCCCGGCCGACAGATTATTGTGCTTGATATAAACTACTGGCAGATCCTGTGCGGCGGCCCAGTCAATGGCTGCATTGATGTTGTCTATGACCTCCCGGTAATTCTTCGTTATGTCATTCTGAATGTCAATTACAACAAGTGCTTTCTTCTGCATATTGATTTCCTTCCCAATCAGACTTCTGTGATCCAGTCTTGCGCATTGAAAATGATTGCTGTCCCTCATTTAATGGAACCAAAGTAATGTCTGGTGCACTGTCCTTGCTCGATCAGCTTGCCGGGGTAAACTCAGTCAACAGCAGAGACTCATCTTTTCCACTCATGCTGACTGTGAAGAACCGCTCTGTTCCGGCCTCGTCGAGATAGGCGATTCCTCGGTCGGGCAGTACTCCGTCGAACAGCATGGATACGACGAAAGGCTTATCAGGGGTTAGAGTGTCCATTTCATAAAGGACATTATCTGCTTTGAACTGTATTTCGGCGTTTTGCTGTGACTCTTTGAAGCCGAGTTCGAGATACCTAAACTCACGAATATCCGTGTTTGCCGTAAACACGACTTTCACCAGATAATCGGAACTGCCGTCTGTGTACGCAGCGGCCAGCTCATCCGGTGCGTAATCGACGCTGACAACAGCCTTTACCGGTGCAGGTGAGCTTACCTGTGATTCCGGCGCGTTTTTCTCGGATGCCGCCTGCGACGACTGCGCCGGTGCAGCACTGACGCCGGAAGCCGAAGTTGTCGCTTCGCCACAGGCTGCGAGCGAACATAATAAAACAGTAATAGCAATTGCTGCCAAAAATCTCTTCATACCAAATCCTTTCTCACGCGTCCGCTCTGGCTTTCAAGCAGTTGTATAAGACATAAAGCCCAATCAGCAGAAGCACCGACCCGCTTAAAACAATATACATGGTTACGATTTCCACCTTATCGCCGAAGAAATAGAGATTGCAGTCAACAGAATCTTTCATTGCTTCCACGATCTCTGCCGAGAAGCCCTGCGCTGCCATTTCCCGATAGGCGCCTGCCATGGCGTGGTTGCGCAAAAGCGAAGTGCCGTAGGTACCGGGCAGGAAGGACAGCACCTTTTGCAGTCCCTCGCCGAAATTGGAGATAGGCATATACGCGCCGCAGAGAAAACCGTAGCCCGCACTGACGATGGTTCCTATCGCCGAGCCTTGCCCCGAGGTAAAAAGCGACACATTGATGATGGAGGACAGCGCCGTGCCAAACAGCACCAGCAGCACCACATCAAGCAGCAACAGCAGCACGTCGCTAAGAGAGAGATACCAGCCGACAAGCACAAGATACATGAGGCAAACGGCAAGCGCCGTCAGGCAGATGATCAGCGTTGCGGCGAAGGTTGCAAAGAAATAGCTCAGCGCAAGGGTACTGCTTTTTACGGGAGTTATGGTCAGGTCGTGTCTTGCCCCGGTAATTTTGTCATTCACCATTAAAAGATTGGAGCAGAAAGCGACGGTTACGCAGCTTACCGCAAGAATGGATGAAATGAGCTGTCCGCCCACCACGCCGCTGATGAGAGTGTCATCCACTGCAAAGTCTTTCGGCATGGCGGAGGCAAAGGCGTTGTTGTATATCTTGCCAAGAAAGGTTACATAGAGTACCAGTAAAATGACCGGCGTAATGAGGGAGGTGAAGAACATCCACTTATCCTTGAAAAACAGCTTGCAGTTGCGTCTTGTTAAAGCAATCAGTTCCATTGTTTCGTACCTCCAGAAAGGGGCTTTTGGGTCACAGCGAGAAAAACGTCGTCCATTTTGCCCTTGGTGACCTCAAAGTCGGTAAACACGCCGGGGTTACCGACGATCAGTTCCGTGGCCTTTGCGGTGTTCGGCACAGAGATCCGATAGGCGTCCCGAATGGCTTCATAGGGCAGGCAAAATGCTTTGACAGTATCCTCTGATACGCCGTAAAGCGTGATGAAGTCGCCGGTGTAGATATTCTTAAGCATCAGCGGCGTGCCCTCGGCGGCAATTTTGCCGCTGTCCAGAATCACCACATAGTCCGCGTCGGCGGCCTCTTCCATGTAATGCGTGGTCAAAAAGACGGTCATATGCTCTTTATTTCGCAGGTCAGACACCACATCCCATAAGAGCTTTCGCGTCTGCGGGTCAAGCCCGGTGGTAGGTTCGTCCAGGATCAGAATTTTCGGCTGGTGCAGCAGCGCGCGGGCAATGTCGATTCGTCTGCGCTGTCCACCGGAAAGCTTGCCCACCGTGCGCCCCAGCAAATCTCCAAAGTCCAGCAGTTTCGCAAGCTCTGAAAGGCGCTGTTCAAACTCTTTTTCGGCAATTCCATACAGCGCCGCTCGGCTTTGCAGGTTATCCCGCACCGTCAGAGGTTTGTCCAGTACGGAGTTTTGAAAAACCACACCAAGCTCGCGCTTGATGGAATCCATGTTTCCGTCCGTGCTTTTTCCGCAGATGCACACGCTGCCGGAGTCCTTAGACAGCTGACCGCACAGGATGGAGATAGTGGTGCTTTTTCCAGCACCATTGACGCCCAAAAAGGCAAACAGTTCGCCCTCCTTGACGCGGAAGGAAAGATCCTGCACAGCTTTGACCTCGCCGAAACTTTTATGTAAGTGTTCAATTTCAATGATATTTTCCATGTCCGCTGCTCCCATTTTTACTTTTCCTTTGCTTCTTTTGAGATTTGCAAGCGCATCAGGGCTGCTCCCCACCACCATACCTAAGGTTTTGCAGCTTTCCATATCCGGACAGTCTCCGCAGGTAACAAACCCTTTTTGCATAGAGCATTTGCGGATTTCGCACATATTATCGCAAAACGGCGTTTTTACGCCCTCTGTTCGGCATCCCATGCAGTTAATCATTTCCTTTGTGATTGGCACATGGTTCATCTCGCTCCAGAGTCGCGCAGTTTTCTGACGCAGCGCGTCATCGTTTGTAACGGTGGCAATGCGGGCATCACATGTTTCGCAGTCCAGCCCGCAGCATGCAATTAATTCTTTCATTATGTAGTTCCTCTTTTCTTCTTCACTATTCTATTCTGCCGTCGAAACACATGAGGACGACCATAGCAGGAATCCATGGTTTACGCTTTTTCAACTGCGATCCATACTTCCTGGTGATTTTCTTGCATATAGCATTCAAATATTGGCAAGCCTGAAAGCTTGTAACCCGAACATGGCAGCCATTCAGAATAAAATTCCTGATAAATATCGTTTATTGCTTTTGGAATTTCTCCATCTGCATTGATAACAACCCATGTTGCAGCAGAATAGGAAAACTCCGCCATTCCTTCCGGAGCGGCGACATGACTACATCCTGGTGTCTCAACATAGTTGGTGACGGCCATGATATAGTCCATTTCGTCCGAACATCCCGATTCAGCTCCGGCGGCAATTCCTAAAAAGCCAGAAGGGCGATAATCCGGGAAAAAGCTCATAAACTTCTTCATAGTGCCGTCTTTCCACGCCTTTGCCCAAATTTGTGGGACAAGTTCAAAAGCTCTATCGGTTTTAATTCTATGTGAGATTCCTGCCACCCTGAATGCAGGCCATTGTTCAATTTGATACTTCATTTTTTTGCTCCTTTCAACAGTCAAATTTCGCCATATCGTCTTTCAAATCCGTCAAAAAGCGATTGATGTGCCAGCCGTCCGTTGTTGCATGGTGACAGGTCAATGAAAGCGGCATCCAAAAGCGCTTATCGTATTCCACGACTTTCCCTGCCTCAACCGAGGGAAAATAGTAAGGCTTGTTATCATAGCTGTGAACCGCAAAATGCTCAAAATTGATCCACGGCAGGCAAGAGACCGTATATGCGTTTTCGGGTGGCATCTGCGGCTGGGCAAGAACACCGTGATGGTCACCGTACAAGCGCTGATTTTCCAAATACTGATGATAAAAAACCGAGAACTCTTCGTCGAACGGTGTCCACATTAGAGAAAATGTATGGTCGGCATTATGAAACGAGGCATACAGCGGCGTCAGCTGATCGTAATAGCCGAGAACGCCGTCTTTTTCCGCAACTTTGAATTCAGTCTGCCGGTTTAGATTCTTCGTGACAAGCCAAAGGTAGGCTGGAAAGAACTTGATTTTATTCTGATGGGTGATATTCCACAAATCAGTCACATCCAGCCTGACCGTCGTAGAGTATCCTGTGGGAGCTATCTTGGAAAAATAGTAGAACATTTCTCCGCGCGGCCAGCTCTGTAAATCAATTGGTGTAAATGACATGTGATTGCTATTTCCTTCTTTCTCTGAAATTGCCCCTTTGCCCATAAGCAAACCGACGCAGAGCGGCCATCCTTAACATGAAAGTCCGACTCTGCGTCATGGTGTCTGGCTCTCAGACGATTCTTTTTCAACCCGGATCGCAGTTTGATTCCCGTCAAATTCAAGATAGCTCGCAAAGTATCTGGGGCGTTTATATATTTCTGATTTCCCAGTCCCGAAGCACCTTCAACTGCTCAGGGGTATGGAACCAATGCTCACCGGGTTCATACACTTCAAGCGATGCATGATGGGTCTGAGAAAAACCCGCGATTGTTTGTTGCGAGGTCAGATTATCCTGACCGGCATACAGAATGGCGGTTGGCGTACTCCATCCGGACAACGGATGCTCCCTTACCCAGCAAAGATATTGCCAGGAAAGGGTTTGCTCAAAATTCGTTGGGATCTCGCCTTTGGCTTGAAGGAGTTCCTCGTTCACACCGGCCCAGCCGATCATATCAACGATTAACCGTTCCATATCCACAACAGGGGAAACAAACAGAGCTTTTTCAATCGGCTCATGTTCCAGCGCAAGCATGGAAAAGTATGAACCGATACTGTTGGCTCTGACAGAAATCCTTTTCCAATGAGATTTCATGTATTCTGCAACATCTTGCAATTCTGGCACAACGGACCATGGATTAAAGCGGCCCGCATCTTCTTTGCGAGCTCCGTGTTCCGGAAGGTCGATGCCGAGAATCTGGTACCCGGTCGGGACTGCAATTTCTGCAAAAACAGAGGCTTCTTCTTTGCAGCCGCCTTGTCCGTGGACAAAAAGCCACACTTTTTCGCTGGGGTCCCCATATACTACGGCAGGGATTTGGCCGATTAAAATATTTTCAGTTTTCATTATACTTCCTCTCGCTATTGCAGATCATATCATCCGCCTGTACTGCGGCGGTGTTTGTGCTGCTGCATATTCATTGCTTGTTTACAGAGATGTAAAGATAGCAATGTGCTCTGCCGTCCTTCGTATAGTCACCAGGCACAGTACTCTCGTAATCCTCAGTGAAGGCGCGGTGGAGCGTGCCTGCATTTTTATCCGCCCATACCTGCGTCCACGCTTCGTTCGCAGCCTCTTTGATGTCTGCGCCATCGAAATCGTAAGCCGCGTATTCGCCGGTCTCGACCTTTTGAGCCATCTGCGCAAAGAACGCTGCCCGTGCAGTAAAGATACTCAGGTCATACTCGCCCGTCTCATCGGATTCATAGTTTGAGTATCTGGACACAGGGGAAAGACCCTGTTGAAAAGTTCCGTTGCTGTCATACATCAGCGGGATCTTCCCGCTTACAACATCGCGCCAAAGCGCCTCGACTTTTTCCATCCCCGCCTGCGAATTATCCGCTCGCAGGGTAATTTCACTTAATATATACATATGATTCCTCTTCCTGTTTTTGTTCTATGCGATGTTTAGCTTCTCCACAGCATCCCGCCCGAAAGCGAGAATACGCGGTAAAGGCTCTTCTTCGGCGGTCATGCGATAGCCTTGCGATCACCCATGATACCAGCCGGTACGAGAGTTGACGGTTACATAGGATACAGTCTTTCCGTCCACTTTCACAAACACCTGAAACGAACCGTCGCCTAAATCCTCATAGTGATCGGGTGTCACTGAATAAGCGTCCATCAGGTCATTTTCAAACAGGCTTTTCCAGTTGTCCGAAACAGGAGCATGATTAGTAAGATAGGCCGCAAAAGCGGAAATATTTTCTGCTTCTCCGCCATCCTTCAAGTAACTTTCATAGCAGGCGTCAAGGTCAACGGCGTCCAGAAAGGAAGGGCTCCAGCTTTCCTTCCCGGATAAGATGTAGTCTTTGACTTGATTGAAAAAGGCTGTATGGTCAAGTCTTTCCGCAGTTTCAGATGCGGCGGGTAGTTCAGCTTGGCTGCCACTGTCATCTGCTTCAGCCTGTAAAGGCGAGCTTGTTGCGGTAACCGATTCTCCGGAGTCTGTCGTACCGGGCGCGCAGGAGCAGAGCAGCAGGCAAAGCAGGATCGCAGCTGCAAAAATTCCTTTTTTCATACTGCTTTCTCTGCCTCTGCGGGAACGACGCGAAACTCTTTTGCGTTGACAACCCGCTCCTGTTTGCACTTCGGGCAAAACAAAGGAAAATTTTTCAGCACTGTGTCGTGGCGCAGCCGCAGCCTTGTCTTACTTCCGCAAATCGGGCACATGACCCATACCTCACTTTTCTTGTCCATTTCAAACCTCTTTTCCCATGGATTATCAGATACATCAAGTGCCTTTCAACTTCTGCCGCAACCGCATTTGCCATGTGCCACAATCTGTTCTCCCGGATCGGCAATCAGCCTGTTCTTGATTTTACCCAGTCGTGTGAACAGCACCATTGCGCAAAGAATCAATCCTGCCATACCAATTAGGCCGGTCGGGTTTGGCCCCAGCAGGCTATTCTCCTGCCGCAAAGAGAGGAATACCGGTATTTCACCGATGATGTTGACGACACCGTGGACAATAGCCGCAAACATTGCGTTACCGCTGACCGCAGTCACATAACAGCAGATTACGCCAACCGCCAGGCACATCAGCATCATCATTGCCATATTGCTCCATGGTGCGCCTGGGTTCGCGGCGCTGTAATTAAAACCAAAGTAGATCAGCGGCAGATGCGCAATTCCCCACAAAAAGCTATTGAGAAGCACTGCCTTATGAATGCCAAACTGCTCGATTTGCCGGGGAAACAGGTATTCGCGCCAGCCGATCTCCTCGCCAAGCTCCAATAACTGAATTGGGATAAAGATTGCCGAGATTGCGGCAGCCGCTGCCCAAAAAACAATCGGTGTATGTACTGCCATCACGCCGCTACCGGAAACGCCGGTCAGAGCGGTCAGCGCACCATAATCGAATACGCCGCTGTATTTTTCCGGGAATTCAATAAAAAACACGGCCGCCCCCAGGGCAATCAGGAGACCAGGGCAAAAGGCGCAAAATGCCCATAGGCCAGGACGCTTCCAAACACGCAGAGAAAAATTCCACCGTCCCTTATCGTGCGTAATTCGGCGCGCGGCAAGCGCGGCCAGGATGGGAACAGCGGTAAATATTCTCTGCAAAAAGCCATACACAGGGTTCCCGGTTTCGTTTTTTGTGAGCAAAGCAGCGCCCCCCAGCCCGAAACATACGGCATAAACCAGCAGCAGGTAAACCCTGCTCTGCTTTTGGAAGTCATGATTTGTATCGTTCATATCCTTAATGTCCTCTGTGTTTCTCTTTGCGCTTTTCTTCCCGCAGTTCAAATTGCCGCTGCTTTTCTTCTTCCCGCTGCTCACGGCTGCGAGTTTTTCGCTCGATTTTTCCTTGCTCCTGCTGAATTTTAAGCGCCTGCTGCGCCTTGGTACCGATCTCCGCATAATCGAGCTGCTTTGCGATGATGCGCTTCATGCGCTTGGGATTTACATGCTTTTCGACCGTAGCAGCCATTTCAACGGATGGGCTGAATTTCAGCGAGCTCCAATTTTTCAGTAAAAAGTCGTAAACCTCGTAATCTTTTGGTTCTGCTCCAAAAGTAATTTTGCAGACTTCATAGCGGCCATTGCTTTCACGTTCATACAGACCGATCCAAAAGGGCGCTTCAAATAATATTGTCAGGGAAGAAGCCGACGTGTTCATCGTATGGTTTTCAACCCCCTTATGGATATGCTGGAAGACAATCGCTCCTCACTTTCATGCTCTCCGGATCAGGCACAGAAATGCGCCGTTTACTTTTTCCTCGCATTTCTCGTGACAACACCCAGTAAACAACACGCGGCGACCGCTATCCATACAACAACAGATTCTGTCATATCTATTTCCTCCTTTTCGAGATTCCCCATGTTAGTCTTATATCTTCATTGAATCTGACTTTCGATGGGTTTCCTTCGGCACAATAAATCTTAAGCGCCCTCACATCGTATAACGCAGACCAGAGCGTATCAAAATTCATTTCTTTATCATATTGACAAATAAAGCCCATCTTGCCGCTCAAGAGCATCTTTGCCCATACTGCATCTTTGTTCGATTCCGGAGAAGCAAGAGCAGCTTGAACTGTGTCGTATCGGTCACAGGAGCGATACCAGTTAGCTTCCGGGTTTGCGTGCTCAGCCTGCATTGCCATGCTGACAAAATGATTGGCGGATACAAGCCACGGCTTTCCGCTTTGCGCCCTGCGCACAACGATCATTTGCGGGCTGGATTCCACCACCGCCATATCACCGCTTAGGTCGGCAAGAATGATATTCTGCGTTGTCGCAATAGGCAGGCGGCCAATCCGATCTACTGCATCACTGACACTGCGGCAGTTTTCCAGCACATAGCGGACGATCATGCCGGTGTTCAACCCCGGCTGATAGGTTTTCGACATTAGAAAGTTAATTCCAACCGCAAGACCATGTTCGTTCATGCCATCTTCCATCTGAACAAAAGAAGTGCTATGGCCTAAAAAAATGCAGCCATTATCCGGGCGGTAGAGGATGCTTTCGCAGGTGTCCTTCAGTTCCGGAAACATATCGCTGTTGCGCGCCAGATAGGTTGAGCCGGAATCTGTATAGCAAAAGCAGGTGCAGCCGTGGACATCACCATGGCCGTACATAGTCAGCAGCCACACGGACAGATCTTCATAAGAGACCATCAGCCCCTCGGCTAATCCCTTGATCTCCTGACACAGCTCCGGTACAACTGTCTCGCAGACGGAGAGGCAGGCAATGCCGAAATCTCTTTGCTCCTGGCTCAGCTGAAGCACGGAAGAAAAGTCCTGCCCGCCTTTTCGCAGAAGCTCTCCATAATGAAGCCCCATTTCATAGTGACTTCCTTTCAGTCTCGGATGATACATTTTTATCACTTCCCCTTTTATCAACGTGCCTAATTATATACACAGTAGTCAGACAGCCTGCTTTCAGTTTTTTTATGTGTTATTTTCACCGTATTGCTTTTCACTCAACTGTTTTGGCGGTACCCCGTATATAGAAGTAAGCGCCAGAAATTCCCTATGGAACGTCGTTGCCAAATCATCTATGCTGATCTCAAGACTGCCTTTATTGACCATTACAGCAATGCCAAAGGAATAAAAAGTCATGTCCCTGTGGAACTGACGGGCAATTTCCTCCGAGTAACCATAATCCTCTTGTATTACGCGGATGATCTGTGGTATATGAATATCGTCCTGACGATTCCCGTTTTGGCCGTCATCCAAATACAAAAAGCGAAAAAGCTGTTTCTCTTCTTTTGCAAACCGTACAAGGCCAATTCCATAAGAGCAGTAGCGTGACCATTTGATATTCTGTCCTTCCATGCACTCCTTAACACGACTGGAGTGTTCCTGTATTGCCCGTTTGATCAGCTCAGTTTTCAGCTCGTCCATGTTTTTATAAGACAGATAAATGGGTTGCGTTGAACACCCCAGATTTTTGGCAACACTTCTGGCATTGACAGATGCGAACCCACTTTCTCGCAGTGTATTAAGCGCTCCTTCAAGGATATCTTCACGGGTAACTTTTTTTGGTGCGGGCATATCAAAACCTCCCCTGTTTAAATAACATATCGTTATTGATAACGTAATGTTATTGTATACCGTGCTTCCTTTTTTGTCAATAGGGAGCTGCAAAGTCAATTCTGACTTCTGGGCTGAATTTTAGAACTCACTGGCAGGCAATGCGAGTTTTCGACAAAAACATTTCATTGAATTTTTCTCGGCACGGTAAATGCATAAAAAAGCGCAGTCGCCCGGTAATGAGCAGCTGCGCTTCTGTGCTGATACGCACAGGCCCCTGTCGGAGTGTCCGGTTATACACAAACCAGTTAATCGACGGGCCTGAGAATATCAAATCTGGTTTCTATTCCGAGGCTCCGCCGCTGCATACTCTCGCGTAAACATCCTCTGGAATCATGGGGACAGAGAGCTTTTTCATAAGCTCCTCTGAAACCGTACCTGCCTGCGCATACTGCTGCCCAGCTTTATTTACAAGTGCAAGGAACGGTTCTGTCACGGATGCCGCTTCAGGCGCATTAAACATTGGAGACTCCGGTACGGTGAGCAAAAAGACGCCGCCAGGAAAACGAAGCTGGAACTGAAGCCGGAGGGCTTCAAAATTATGCTTTGCATTGGGAAAGCCACAACCACTGATGACCGCATAGCGCAGATGTGAAAAGTCCGCCTGCGCAACGTGCTCATATCGGTCGCCTGCCTTTCGGATAGCCAGCGCCCCCAACGGTAGCGTTCTGTCCAGCAATGCCTTGAGAGGTGCGGGAACTCCGAAACCGTACAGGGGGAAACTGAACAGGAGCAGGTCACTTTCCAGAATTTGTTGTAATATTCCTGACATGTCATCATCATGGATACATTGGCCGCCGTTCTTCATGCAGGAAAGGTCGCCACAGCAGTATTCAATGTGTTTCTTCATCACGTCAAGGTATGTAACCTCGTTTTCCGACACGCTGTTCATTCCATCCAGAAATGCATGGGTAATATGTAAGGTGTCGCTTTTCTCCCCCTTTGGGGAGCCGTTCAAAAGTAGTACTTTCATTCCTGTTCTCCTTTTGTAAGTTTAACGCTTCCTTTCGCGTCCACGCCGGTCACGCTCAGGATGTATCTGCCGTCCTCATGAACGGTTACAGTAAAAGAACCTGTATCCACAGAGTTTCCCTCATAAACCGGCGGTTTATCCTTGATACCAAAATCAATATCCACATCACCGGCTTCGCTGAGAATATCAAAGTCAACTGTATCGCCGGCTTTTAAGTTGATTTTCTCCGTTGCCGTCATGTTTAAGATCCCATACTCGATGGTAATAGTGTTGCCTACCTTATACGAATTACCCACAAAGTCTGCATTGCTGCAGCCTGTCATTAAAGCCACAATAAAAAGCATAGCCAGAGCTCTTATAACATTTGATTTCATATTATGAATCCTCGCAATCACATAGCATTCCAAAGAAAAGTAAAAACAAAGATGACGCCCCATGCATTTTGAGTTTGCTCCCTAATTATCAACATCCCATAGATTAAAGCCATCGTCGCCAGCATTTCGATGATGTCCTCAGGCGTAACGCCAACCAGTCCATGGATCAAAATACATAGGATGGCACAGATGATTGCGCCCCAGTTGAGCCACCTGCATTTTGTCGGATAGCGCCTGTTGATGATGTCGCTGATCACAACGTAATTAAAACCTTCGAAAAAACCCCAGGCCGTCCAGATAATCAACACTCCGACTGCATTGACCGGAAACCCTTTGCAGATTACTTCTTTTGTCACCCATACGGACTGAAAGGGCAGCCATCCGTCTATTCTGTGCATAAAATGTAAGAACAAAAAAGTTGGGATGAAGCACAGCGACGATAGAAAGAGTGATTGGCCTATGCGGGCGCGTACAAGCCCATGCCCTGCGAAACTTTCTCTGTTCTTCGCCATAACGATCGTAATTCCAAGACCGGCAAGACCAAACTGAAATACCGCCCCTGCCAGCACCCGATATAGAACGGGAATATTAAAATCCCTGGAGTATTTCACAAACCAGCTTTGCACGGCCATATAGAACCCCAAAAACAAAACGGAAACGATAGTGATAATCCAAAGATCAGCATCTGCCCGCCGCTGATCTGCCGTCCGATTCGCGTGGCTCATGGGCAATCCTCCCGATTTGCAGCAGCGCCAGCCGTTGATTCTGTCTCCGCCAAACCGATCTGCGCGCCCACTGGCGAACCCAGCATGAGATGCACTGCCTTTTTCATCTCGGGCAGGGCGGCAAGCCAATCGTCGGCATCGGCGTGCAGAATCACGCTGCCGACGCCATTCGTCAGGATAATCGCCAATACATGCCGGTCAACCGGAGGTTCCTGCATCCCGTTTTCCACTAAGAGGCCTATGATTTTCTCAAGATACGGCTCCATAATTTCCAAAGCACGCTCCCGTATGGCACGCCTTACCGCCCAGTGCAGCGTTTCACCATACTTTGCGCGGAACTCAACAGTACATCTTCTGACAAATTCAAAGTAGATGGAAAGTGCCTGATGCGGGTCGTCAACGCCTTTGGCGTAGGCATCGTCGAAACCGGGACGGTAGCTTTCTACAAACCGTTCCACCGCAATATCAAAGACCTCGTCCTTGGAATTAAAGTAGTAATAAAACAGGCCGATCTCTGCGCCTGCCTTTTTCATGATGCTGCGCACGGATGTGCCCTCATATCCCTGCTCGAAAAACAGATTCAGCGCCGCATTGATGATCTCGTCGCGCTTTCCGCCATCTGTTACAGCCTTTCTTGACATACTGCTTCCTCCTTGCTGAATAATGCTCAATTTATAGAGTAGCACATGCGCCGTGCAAAGTCAATAGTGTTGCTGAATAATGCTCAATTTATCGCATGAGTTTTCTAAATACAAGGTTGTCTGATGAAGCAAACACAGTAACTGGCAAGCAATGCCTGTGTCATAACACAGGCCCCGTTTGCTTGTTGAGGGCGAGCCCCCAATCCCCCTGAACAGCTCCGTTCTGGAGCTGGCAGCGCATCCTTCGGATGCTTGAGAACAGAAGCGGTCAACGCCGCTCCTGTTCTTTTTCTTTCTCGGCCTCGCGCGCGTCCGTGCCGAGAATTCTGTCCACGTTGGACTGGATGGTAAGCAGCTCCCGCATTTTATCACGCGCCTGCCGATATTCCGGGTAGGAGGTTTTTTCTCCGCCAGCAGCTTTGCATATTCCTCCTGCAGGCTCTTGACGGTGGGCAGCTTTTTGAGGCCCAAATCGTTAAAGGTTTTCTTTGCCGCGCGGTGTAGCAGAATGTCGCTCTCATGCTCGGCAAGATATTTCCTGGAATAGCCGGAAGCCTTGTAGCCGTTGAAAACCGTGCGCGTTTTCGCATAGTTGATGATCTGCGTTTTCAAAACGGCGATCTCTGCCATGCGGCTTTCGGAAGCCTTGATCTGAGCGGAAAGCACATTGAACCGAGCCGTGGCCGCTGCTGTCTTTTCCTTCAGTTCAGCATAGTCCAGCAACTTGTTCTCCCGAAGATAGTTCATTGTCTGCGACATCTGCTTGGCATTGAAAACAGACGCCCATTGCTGATAGCCAGCGCCTTTTGCCGCACGGAATTTTGCGTCGAGTTCAATGATCAGGCTGATCTTTTCGGGCGCGGACACAACCGCCTTTTTGCGAGGCGCGTGCGATTTTTCACCGGCGAGGACGGCCAGCAGATCGGCTTCCGCATAGCCCTCACCCAGGGAGGAAAGTCGTATAAAACGGGCCTGATTTTTCCCCTTCAGGGCGATATTCTTACCGCGTTTGATTTTATATCCATCCTTCGCCAGCAACGTCAAAAGCGCAGCCAGATCGGCGGGCTTCTGCTCCATGGCCGCGTCGATGGCAGCGCGCAGCACATCGCGCCGGGTCGGCTCCGCCTTGTCGTCCAGCCACTTGTTGTAGCTCTTGCCGTGTCGTTTTGGATTCTCGATGACGGACAAACCATGCTCGATACAGATGGTGTCGCTCAGACACCGGATCGCTTTTGTGCTGCCCCAGAAGTTGCGGAATTTTCGATCACAGGACAGTGCGGTGGAGTTCCAAATGATGTGATTGTGAACGTGATGCCTGTCGATATGGGTGCAGACGATAAAGGCATTGCCGTCCTTCAGAAAGCGATGCGCAAATTCCTGACCGATGCGGTTAGCTTCCTCCGGCGTGACCTCACCCGGCTGAAAGGATTGGCGGAAATGATAGGCGATCACATCGCTTTCCTGCGTCCTGCCGGTGATGGTTTTATACTGCCGCTTGGAAAAAAGGAACTCGGCATCGGCGGTGCGGCTGTCGCATTGGTAGCTGGCGATGAGCCTGCCGCCGTCCGTCTTTTCCGGGTTCTTCACATAGTCGATGATGTCGCTGATCGCCGTTCCTGCGTCCCGGCCTGTGCCGGTGTGCAGAGGCATAATGCGTGTCGTGGCCATGGAGCAAAAGACCTCCTTCCGGATATAGTTTGAGCGCCGAGAACAGATCTCGGCGCTCATTGCTTTATACCATTCCGATGCTGCGCATGAAGCGATAGGCGTTCTTCCTGCCGTAGACGAAAACCGCCCGGTCGGTGATTTCCCGCATACGGTGATCCAGTGCGATCATGCGGATCAGACTCCCGGCTTCGTCTTTTGTCAGCGCCTGCGGCTCCGCGGCGGCGCGGGTGGGAC
>Ga0183096_1001967_pt1 | contig 15419 bp, 13 predicted proteins | sample Biomet5_FD_127791 | JGI IMG/M metagenome (GOLD analysis project Ga0183096, IMG submission 127791) | Microbial communities from bioreactor (seeded with sewage sludge) at LBNL, California, USA - Biofuel metagenome 5 (version 2) (version 3) | ecosystem: Engineered > Bioreactor > Anaerobic >... | reverse complement strand
GCAAACGCTGCTATGGTTTGGATCGGCTCACTACCCGCCTTCAGGCTACTTGTGAGACACAGATTCACATGATTATACTGACAATGAACCTGTGGAAGAAGATGAAGGCTTCTTTTGCGTCATTTCTCAATTGGCTATTCCTTCAGAGATTTTGGAACACGAGCTCGTTGGAGCTTGGTGCTGCCCGGATTGTAGCGTAGATCAGCAGACCCTAAATTAATTCTAATGTGCCACTGCCCAATAACAGGTATTTCTATCACAATAAAAAATTCGAAATAAAAATATTAACTTGTAATTTAAAAAATTGTATGCTAAAATCCAAAAATAAAATTCATATAGAGGGCTTATTAAACAAAAAATCAAAATCTGAGGAAAATAAAAATGTCTAAACAGACAAGGCGAGATCGGATATTTGAATTAATAAAAAATGCAAAAAAAGTGACCAGCGAGGAACTCAGTAAGTGCTTTGGCGTCACGGAAGAGACAATTCGCAAAGATCTTCAGTATTTAAGTGATAAGGGACTCATTATACGTACATTTGGAGGCGCTGCCATTAAGGAATATGGCGGTGAGCGCCCGTTGAATCAGCGCATGATACAGAACTATTCCGAAAAGAAAAAGATAGCTGCTGAAGCGGCCAGTCTCATTCATTCGGGGAATTTGATTGTTATGGACGCGGGGTCAACCATAACGCTTCTGGCCCAATATATTGAGCAAAATTCTGATGTGGTCGTAATTACAAATTCCTTGGAGACAACAAATTTTTTAGCAAAATCCGAAGGCATTACGGTTATTTGCGCAGGCGGAAAACTGCGAGTTAAATCCATGTCTTTCCAGGGGGCGCAAACCGAGAATGCCATCCGCTCATACAACGTTCAGAAAGCCTTTATCTCCTGCGCTGCGGTGGACTTAAAAAGGGGTATTATGGATACGAACGAGGGAGAAGTAAGGGTCAAAAACTGCATGATTGAAGAGGCGGATGAGGTTTATTTACTCGCGGATAGCAGCAAAATCAATAGTATTGCCCACGTGACGACATGCGACCTTTCAAAAATCACGGCTATCGTTACTGACGATGGAATCGATAACGATACCGTAAAAGAGTATGAAAGAGCTGGAGTTAAAATGATCATTGCAAAATAATACGATTTCCATAAGGCTTTCCGAAAGCCTTTTTTTTACTATAAAAATTGGAAAACAAAAATATAAGTTGCAAAAAAGAAATTTAAATTGACAATATAAATGCGAAATAATATAATGAGCGTATAAAAAACAAGAAAATAAGTTTAAAACAAAGAATACGAGGGACATTTCGAAATGGCAGATTTACAGAACAAGTATAAACAACAGATTATGGAAGTCGTCGAAGTCTGCCGCAGGTCGGGCGAGTTGGGATTTGGGGCAGCCTCCGGCGGGAACGTTTCGTACAAAGTCAGCGACGAGCATATACTGATTACGCCAACCGGTATCGTAAAGAGAAAAGTACAGTTTGATGATATCTGCGTTGTGAACCCGGATGGCGAGGTACTGCTCAGCCGGAATGGAAGAAAACCCACGGGCGAAGCATTTATGCATTTGCATATATATTCTTTAAGAAACGATGTCAAGGCAATCATGCACGCTCATCCGCCGATTATCATTGGCATGTCGCTGACTGACGAGGGGGCTGAGGTGATGAAACTTCCTCTGTTCCCCGAAGCATCCACTCAGCTGGGACCTATATTTACTATACCGTACGTTCAGCCCAACTGCGAAGATCTTGGATACTCATTTGATCCCTATATTATGAAATCAAACGGTTTTATCATGTCAAACCATGGTTGCCTGGTGTGCAGTTCTCATGGTGTAAAAGACACGGTTGAGGCCGTTCAGGTCATGGAGTCAACGGCCAAATCAATACTGGTGGCCAGGATATTCGGACGCGAGATGCGTATGCTGAACAACGAGGAGTTGGATGGCCTGGACGCACTGCTGAAACAGCGCGGCGAAATAATGCCTGGACCTCAGGGAATGTTTAAAGGCATGCGGGATATGTTCCAGAATGCTTAGGTTTGTGAAATAGAAAAAATGGGGCGAATGTGTAATATGGCTGCGATTCAGACTAAAACGCTGAGAAATGGATTAACGGTGCAGATGATCGGTATCGGAACGTATAAAGCGTCTCTGGGTTCCGACATGACACAAGTTATTAAGAATGCCCTGGATTGCGGATTACGGTCCATCGATACCGCGGAGCATTATGGAAACGAGCGTGAAGTCGGAGAAGCGGTAAGGCGCTGCGGATATCCGCGTGAAGAACTCTACATTTCAACAAAGATATGGAATACTGACCACGGTTATGATAATACCATGCGAGCTTATGAAAAAAGTTTGGGAAATCTTGGAACATCTATTGACATGCTACTGATCCATTGGCCCTGCCCGATGAAAGGCCTGTATCAGGAAACATGGGAAGCTCTCAACGTGCTTTATAAAGCGGGACAAGTGAAGGCCATTGGCGTCAGCAACTTTAAAATTCATCATATTGAGAAACTCAAAGAGATGGGGCTGGAGATGCCTATGGTGAATCAGGTGGAGATGCATCCGTACTTTATCGATAACGAGTTGCTTGCATATTGTGAACGAAATCAGATATTAGTTGAGGCATGGAGCCCCCTTCTGCGCAAGGGAGAGGTAATCGGCAATCCGGTGATTGCCGGAATAGCGGAGAGGTATGGCTGCTCGCCTGTACAGATCGTGATTAGGTATCTGACACAACTGAATGCACGGGTATTGGTGAAGTCGTCAAACCCAGAACACATGAGACAGAATACTGATGTGTTTGGCTTTAGCCTGTCGGATGCTGATATGCTGGAATTGGGGAAATTGAACACGGGAAAGCGTGTATTTCAGGATCCTGACGAGTATTACCTTTAAAACAGATATAGGAAACGGAACGAGCGTATGAGTGAACAAAGCATGCTGGCGATTGACCTCGGAGCCAGTAATGGCCGGGTTGTATATGGGCGCCTATCGCAGGGCGTGATCGACTGGACGGAAATTCACCGATTCAGTAACGACCCTGTATCGGTCAATGGAACGCTGCTTTGGGATGTGCTTCGCCTGTTTTATGAAATCAAGACCGGACTGCAAAAGTGCCTGGATAAAGGTTTCAAATATGAAAGCATGGGGCTTAGTTCATGGGGAAACACGGTGGGACTGCTGGATGGACAGGGCGATTTGGTCATGACGCCTTACCATTACAGGGATATCCATCAAAATCAGGCATTGAACAGTCTTTATCATTCTATTCCTCCAATCAGTATGTTCGGGAAAACATGGTATATCCCAATGACAATTCAACCCACTGTTTTCCTGAACTATCTGAGATTGTTTAAGACGGACGTTTTTCAGATGACAAAGACTGTACTGATGATATCCGATCTTTTTAATTACTTCCTGACAGGGGTCAGAGCATCTGAACAAACGATGGCTGCAACCTCACAGATGGTCAGCATGGATACCGGTAACTGGGAACCTGATTATATGAAGGAATTGGGTATTCGGCCAGAACTGTTTCCTTCTATTATCCCAAACGGAACGGTTTTAGGCAGACTGAGGGACGAAATTACCCGGGAACTGGGGCTTCTCCCGGCACCGGATATCATTGCAGTATCTGGGCATGATACGGCTTCCGCTTCGGGATGTGTGGATACGGATGAAAAAGAAAAGAGCCTTTATTTAAGCTGTGGCACATGGTCGTGCATGGGATGCCGGGTGGATGCGCCGGTAAAGAATGAGGGCCTTTATCACAGCGGAATCACCAATGATCTGGGCCTTTATGGAGAGAAACATCTGCGTTTTAATCATACGGGGCTTTGGATACTCCAGGAATGCAGGAGAGAGTGGAAGAAGGACGGGAATGATTATAGCTGGGAAGAAATAACGAGAATGGCCGAAGCCACCAACCCGCTGGCAGCCAGTATAGATACTGAGTCGGAAGAGTTTTTTCTGACAGGCAATATGCCTGAAAAGGTTCGGGAATACTGCCGGCGTACGGGCCAGTATGTTCCTCAAACACCGGGAGAGATATCGCGTATTATTCTTGAAAGCCTGGCGTTTCGTTATCGGTTTGCACGGGATCAATTGTCAACGCATGCTGGATATGCTTTCCGGGAGATGCATATGATTGGCGGCGGGGCCAGAAACGATATGCTATGTCAGTTTACGGCGAACGCACTTGGCATTAAGGTAATAGCCGGTCCGGCGGAGGCGACTGTATTTGGGAATTTTATTCAACAGGCCATTACGCGTGGAGCGGTCAAAGATATACGGGAAGGACGCGGGATTATCGCCGCTTCTGAAAAACCAACCGTGTATGTTCCCCAAAATATAGAATTGTGGGACAGCAAATACCGGGAAGCGCTGGATATTCATAAATGGCAATAAACAGAACGACAACGGAGGTACAGAGTGCATGAATGAATTGATGGAGAGATATAAGAGACAGATCGACGATATTGTGGAGGTCTGCCATCGCGACGGAGAACTGGGATATGGCCCCAACGTCAGCGGCAATGTTTCATATCGCATGGATGATAACGTGGTGCTGATTACGCCAACCAAGACGCCCAAACGGATGATGAAACCCGAATTTATATGCGCGGTCGATATTAACGGAGAACCGCTTTATTTACCTGAAGGTAAGAAACCAACCGGTGAAGCATTTATGCACTTGCATATCATGAGAAAACGGCCGGATATAAAAGCCGTAATGCATGCGCATCCTCCTGTAACGATCGGGCTGTCCGCTTCGCCAAAGGGCAAGGCTGCCATGATGCTTCCTATTATTCCGGAAGTGATGATGCAGCTGGGCCCGGTGATTACGGTGCCTTATGCTGATCCTAACATGAAAGCGCTGGGGTATAAATTTGACCCATACGTTAATGATTCCAACGGGTTTATTCTGGAAAGCCACGGAGCGCTCGTATGCAGCCCGAACAATGTTCTGGAAGTGATCGAATCCATGCAGATCGTTGAATCGCTCGCGATTTCCGTAACATCCGCTATGATCATGGGCGAGCAGATAAAAACATTAACGCCTGGAGATCTGGATGGTATCGATGAGACAATTAAGGCGCTGGGATGGAAGCTGCCAGGCGCACCCGGGCGCTATAAGAGTATTAAAGAGATATACACTGCAAAATAAATAGTATCGAAAGGCGACACAGCATGGATAAAGATACTTTTATCAAGCTTGAGAACATCAGCAAAACATTTCCGGGCGTTAAAGCCCTGGATAACCTGCAATTCGAGGTGAAAAGGGGAGAGGTACATGCGCTCGTCGGTGAGAACGGAGCAGGAAAATCGACCCTTATCAAAATACTGGCGGGAAATCTGCAGCCTGATACCGGTGCAAAAATTCTTATTGAGGGCGAGGAATGCCATACTCTGACACCGCTGACTTCTATTCAGAAGGGCATCATAGTCATATATCAGGATTTTTCGTTGTTCCCCAATCTGACAGTGGCAGAAAACATTTCGATCAGCAACCAACTGGGATGCAAATCGGGGCAGATCAGTTGGAAACAGATGAAGGAGACAGCCAAAAGGGCACTGGACACGCTGGGCGTTGACATCGATATTAATGCGACGCTGGATACGCTATCAACTGCCAAACAGCAGTTGGTGGCTATTGCGCGGGCGTTGGCTTGCGACGCAAAGCTGATTATTATGGACGAACCCACATCGACGCTCTCCAAAGGTGAGGTAGAGACGCTCTTCAAGATTATCCGCGGTCTTAAAGAACGGGGTATATCGATACTGTTCGTCAGTCATAAGCTTGAGGAACTTTTTGAGATATCCAGCATATTTACGGTAATCCGTGATGGGCAGTATATAGGGACATATCCGCTGAAGGAGATGAATAATGACAAGCTGATCAGCCTGATGGTGGGACGCAAGGTCGAATTTGTACGTCAGGCAGCTCGGAACATCGGTGAAACAATACTGGAGGTTAAGGACCTTTCAAAAGCAGGTTGTTTCAAAGACGTTTCCTTTTCTCTTCACAGGGGTGAGATTCTGGGTATCACCGGTTTGGTAGGCGCGGGCCGTACGGAAGTTGTCCAGGCTATCTGTGGTATTGACAAGGCGGATAGCGGTGATGTCCTGATCGATGGGAAAAGGGCGATTATTCACAGCATGACCGACGCGGTAAAGGTGGGTATAGGCTATGTACCGGAAAGCCGCCTGACGGAAGGACTGATACTCAGTAAAAGCGTTGAGGAAAATATCACCATTACAATATTAAAAAAGCTTAAAGGAAAGAACGGTCTGCTCAGCCTTAAAAACAAGAAAAGGCAGGCAAAGGACTGGATTGAAAAGCTGAATATCAAACCCGGTTATCCCGATATGACGGCGCAAAAGCTTTCGGGTGGAAACCAGCAGCGTATTGTTGTGGCCAAATGGCTGGCGACCAACCCGGAGATATTGATCGTTGATGAACCGACAAACGGAATTGATGTTGGCGCGAAAAGCGAAATACATACTTTGCTTCGGGAGCTGGCGGATAAAGGAATGGGTATTATCATGATTTCCTCAGAGCTGCCTGAGGTGCTGGCCATCAGCGATACAATCCTGGTTATGCGGCGCGGTAAGATCAATGCGGTATTCGATGGGGAAACAGCCACACAAAAGAGTATTATGAATGCTGCGATACTGAGCGACGCCGGCTCGGGAATTGTATGTTGAAGTGAAGGGGGACACAGGGTTGAAACGGATATTCAAGAAAAAAGAAATGGGCCTTGTCATACTGGCGTTGCTGCTAATGACCGTAATCACGTCTGTAAACGGATCATTTTTAAGCCCGATGAATATTATCAACATTCTGAAAGGAAACGTGATACTGGCAATCGTATCCGTGGGAATGATGGTCGTCATGATTACGGGAGGTATCGATGTTTCCGTAGCCGGCATTATTGCGGCGACAACCCTGGTTATTGGCAACTTTATGGTGTCGGTTACCGGTAATCCGATATTGGCTTACATCCTGGGTATCATGACGGGTACTGTTCTGGGGTTATTGAATGGACTGCTGGTTGCTTTTATCCAGATACCGCCGATTGTGGCAACGTTGGGTACATACAGTGTGATGAGCGGCATGATGCTTTATCTGACAAAAGGAGCCTATATCAACAATATCCCGCAGGAGTTTATCGATTTTGGGAAAACAACATTTTTAAATATCTTACCGGATGGCGATGGTGGCGTAATCGGGTTGCCAATACAGCTTGCATTTCTGGCACTGACCATCGTTATAACTTGGTACATCATGAAGTACACCCGAACGGGCAGAGGTATATTTGCCATTGGCGGCAATACGATATCTGCGCAAAGAATCGGCTATAACGTCAACAGAATATTGGTATTTGTCTACGGTTATATGGGCTTTATTTGCGGCCTTGCGGCTGTAACCCATGTCTCGATTATGAGGCAGGTGGACCCCAACGCGTTCAACGGATATGAAATGAAGGTCATTGCCGCTGTGATATTGGGCGGCGTGAATGTGATGGGCGGCGAAGGCTCGATACTGGGAACGTTGCTGGGCGTATTGTTGTTTGCGGTGATCAATAACGGTTTGACACTGATGCAAGTGTCAACTTACTGGCAAAAGATCATACTTGGAGCCATCATGGTGTTTTCTATCTGCTTCGTTGTCATACAAAAACGGCGGGCCAGCAAAAAACACGCCAAGGTGGACATCGCGTAACGGAGGTGGATTATGAAAAAACATGCTAAAGAGTGGACGCTGTTCGGCGTCCTGATCGTGGTCATCATTGTGCTGTCACTGCTGCCTCCATATAAATTTATGACGGCGACGAATATTAAGGCGATGGTTTTCCAACTGCCTGAGTTTGGATTGTTTACGCTGGCAATGATGGTCGTCATCCTGACGGGCGGTATTAACCTTTCCGTGGTGACGACAGGGACGGTGGGCGGCATTGTTTCGGCTACGGTATTGTCGTCAATGTATGAGAACGGCGCCGATGTAACGGTATCGATTATTACAGCCATACTGATTCTGCTGGCAGTTTCTGTTCTATGCGGCATATTAAACGGATATGTGGTGTCGTATATCGGCGCTGCAGCTATGATGGCAACGCTGGGGACGTCAACGCTGTATGAAGGGGTCGGGCTGTTGATATCAAAGGGCAATTCGGTATCCGGACTGCCCAAGGAGTTCTTCTGGTTCGGCAACGGTACGGTGTTGGGCATACCGGTTCCTATGATCATATTTGTGGTGATGGCTGTGGTGACATATCTGCTGCTGGAGAGAACGGCCTGGGGTCACAGCATATATATGGTGGGGTCCAACCAGAAAGCCTCGGAGTTTTCTGGAATCAATGTCAGAAAAGTAACCATGTGGGTTTATATCTACTCGGCATTTCTCGGCGGAATCGCCATGATCATTATGATGTCCCGGTATAATTCGGCACGTGTGGACTATGGCAGTTCATATTTGATGCAGACGGTGGCAGCCTCAGTATTGGGAGGTGCGGCGATCACGGGTGGTTATGGAAAAGTGGGGGGCGTGATAACGGCGGTCGCCATACTCCAGTGCCTGTCGAGCGGACTCAATATTTTCGGGCTGGAAACCTCTCTCTCCAGGGTGATTACGGGTGCATTGCTGATCGGCGTGCTGCTGATCAACTTCCTCACGACGAGATATGGGAAACCCGGAATGTCATTTAAGACCAAAGCCCTGGAGAGCAGGAAGTAAATTTGATACTTAATTTGTTCCCGCATGGGAACATGATCAAAAAGTTGGATGAATATGTCCAAAAGAAGAAAAAAGGAGAAAAGGTATGAGGAGATTATTGGGAGTTGTATTGGTTTTAGCTATGTGTTTTGCGCTTGTACTGACCGGCTGCGCCCAGACTAAACCGGAAAATACGCCTGCGGCGGATGCTTCTGCGTCTGAGTCTGTACAGCCCTCGGAAGCTGCGACAGAATCTGCAGCGGCTACAGAATCCACGGGTTCCGAATCGTTTACCATCGCTGTGGTGCCAAAGCTCGTTGGTATTACCTATTTTGAAGCGGCCAGAGCGGGCGTTGAGCAGGCCGGTAAAGATCTGGGTGTGAATGCTGTGTTTACAGGCCCGAGCGAAGCGGATGCTGCTGAGCAGGTTCAGATGATTCAGGATCTCATCAGCCAAGGTGTTAACGCGATTGCCGTATCGGCGAACGACGCTGCTTCTCTGACGCCCGTGCTTACACAGGCGCATGACGCCGGTATCCTTGTCATGGACTGGGATTCTCCCGCTGAGAGAAGCGTTGTGGATCTTTCCATCAAAGAAATCGACTATAAGACCTATGCTGAATCAACCTGGGATGAACTGGTAAAAGCTATGGGCACGGACGAAGGCGACTATGCGATACTGACCAGCACGCTGACGGCGGAATCCTGCAACGAGTGGATCAAGTTCGGCCTGGATTATGCGAAGGAAAAATATCCGAAACTGAATCTGGTGACCGATCCTGTGACAACTAACGAAAACGTTCAGGAAGCCTACACCAAAACGCTTGATCTGATCACGACATATCCGAAACTGAAAGGAATCATCGGCTTCAGTTCTCCGGCTCCGATTGGCGCAGGCCAGGCGGTTTCCGAGCAGAGCAAACAGGATACAATCTCGGTTGTGGGTTCAGCTCTTCCGAACGATGCCAAGACCTATGTCCATGAAGGCGCGATCGACGCTGTACTGCTCTGGGAACCCGCGAAGCTGGGATATCTGACGGTTTATCTGGCGGATTATATGCTGAAGGGCAACGAGGTTAAGGACGGCGATATGGAAGTGCCCAACGTTGGGACCATTTCGATCTCCGGCAAGGAAGTTATTATGGGGCCTCCGACGGTTTTCACAAAGGACAACATCGACAACTTCGACTTCTAAAGAATTTAAACATCCATGTTGAGTGAGCGTACAGGGACACCTGGAAAGAACCGGGCTGTCCCTGTACGTCCAAAAAGAGCTTTTAAATTGGGAAGATAAATGAAATAGGGAGATATTCCATGAAATTTGGCATTTGTTATTGCTATTGGAGCAAGGATTGGGAGGGCGAAGACTATCCCCGAGTTATCGAAAGAGCAAGGAAATGCGGCTTTGATGTTCTGGAAATATTCTACGGCAGGACACTGACCATGGCCCAAAATGAGATCGAGGATATTCTGGCTGCCAGCAAGGCGAACGAAGTGGAGATCTATTGCCTGGGTGGTTTTGGACGTGAAGAAGACGTTTCAGAGCCTGACGAAGAAGCCAGAAAGGCGGCTGTCAAAAAAGCGAAGGGGATTATAAACGCGGTCACGCGCCTTGGCTCCAGAAACTTTTCGGGCATTAATTATGGCGCCTGGTGTAATTTTGACCGTCCGATCAATAAGGAAGCCAGGTTGGAGAGCTCCGCCAAATCATTAAAGGAGATCGGTGATTATGCCGCCGATTTCGGCTTGAGCTGGAATATGGAAGTCGTCAATCGTTTTGAAAGCTATATGTTGAACACGGCGCGAGAAGCGGCGGAACTTGTTAGGATGTCAGGAAGCCCGAATGTCAACATACTGCTGGATATCTTCCATGGTATGATCGAAGAAGATGATTTGGCGGAAGCCGTTCGTGTGGCGGGAGACAGGCTGGGGCACTACCATATGGGGTCTAACAACCGAAAACCGCCAAGGCCGGGGTTCCTGCCATGGAAGGAAGTCGTTCAGGCGTTGAAGGATATCGGCTACGACAAATGCATTTCGTTTGAACCGCTGGTGAGAACAGGCGGTACTGTGGCTTTGGGCGGCGGAAACGTCTGGAGAGACATGCTCCCCCCAAAGGCGGATGACAAAATGCTTGATGAGATGATCATGGAATCGTTGGGTTTTATCAAAGGGATGTTTAACGAATAAAACATAAGCATTCGAATCGTCGTAACGGGAGGCGGAAGATGCAGTATTTTATCGGGATCGATTCGGGAACCACGAGTATTAAAGCGGTGCTTTTCGATATTGAGGGAAATGAGCTGGGTAAAAAGGCGATGCCGTTAACCGGCATATTTCCGGAAGAGAACCAGTACGAAGAGGATATGAGAGAAATCTGGGAAAAAGCCCGTCTGTGTATCCGGGACATTACTTCCAGATTCGACAAAGACAGCATCGTGGGTGTGGGAATCACCGCGCAGGGCGACGGACTGTGGATGTTGGACGACGCCGGCGAACCTGTCAGAAACGGGTGCTGCTTCTGCGATGGCCGGGCGGCAGAATTCGTGGATCAATGGGTGACGGATGGGACCTGTGATAAATTGTTTGAGCTGACGGGAACGCGAATCTTTACCGGCAATCAGAATGGCATCGTCAAGTGGATGGAGAAATACGAAAAGGATAACCTCGATAAAAGCCGGTCCTTATTGCATCTGAAGGATTTCCTGTTTTATAAAATGACTGGCCGCCTTACGACGGACGCGTCGGATCAATCGCTGATTATGATTGACCCGGTGACACGGCAGTATATTGACGAGGCCTTTGATCTTTGCGGTATCCTGCCGTATAGAGAGAAATATCCGCCGATTAAAACAGCTTCTGAAAACACAATAAAAATGCTGAGAGAGGTTGCTTTGGAATTGGGGCTGAATGAAAACGTACTGGTGACTTCCGGCCCGATGGATGTGGTGGCTTGTGCGCTGGGCAGCGGAGTTGTGGAGCGGGGACATTGCTGTTCCATTATTGGGACGGCGGCATTGCACGAAATGGTGATCGATAAGCCACTCAGCGATGATATTCGTGCGGGGATGACGGTGACCCACGTGATGGAAGACAGGTGGCTGCGGCTGATGGCTTCACTGGCGGGCACGCCCAATCTGGAGTGGATGCTGAACACCATTGGAAAACAGGTGAAACTGGACGCGGAAGCGGCGCGAGAAAATGTTTATGCTTATATGGAAAAGATGCTCGATACCGTGCCGATTGGTTCACGAGGAGTTATGTATCATCCGTATCTGCTGGCCGGCGGGGAACGCGCACCGTTCACAGACGCTCGCGCACGGGCCAGCTATACGGGGATCAGCGTCCGGCATACACTGGAGGATATTGTCCGGGCGACCTATGAGGGGGTGGCGTTTGCCATGCTGGACTGCTACAGCCATATGCCGGGGCATATCGAGCAGGTGACGGTGTGCGGCGGCGGTGCGAACAGCAATGCGTGGTGTCAAATGTTCTCGGATGCTTTGGGCGTGAAGATATTCACTGTAAAAGGAGAAGAACTGGGCGCAAAAGGCGCTGCTGTCAATAACGCGGTGGTTCAGGGATTTTATAAGGATTATCGTGAAGCGGTACAAAAAACCGTAGAAATAGACAGGGTGTTTAAGCCGGATATGGGCAGACATGCGAAGTATATGAAGTATTATGAGTTGTATAAAAGCACATATCACGCGATACAGGAAACATGGAAACTGCGCGCTTCATTGCTGGGCGGTGAAAATAAGCAATGGAGTTTGAAAATGAACGGCGCCAAATCATCAACGCCTGCAGAACCATGCAGCAATTAGGCTTTTTTCTGGGAACATGGGGCAACGTCAGTATCAGGATTCAGGACTGCATTCTTTTAACACCCAGCCGGGTGGAATATGATATAATGACGCCGGAAGACATTGTTGTAATCGATATGAGCGGAAATAAAATCAGCGGAGAACGAAACCCGACTTCCGAAAAGGAAGTCCACAGGCAGATTTATAACAAGCGAAACGATATTGGCGGCATTATTCACAGTCATTCGCTTTATGCGACAGCGGCATGCGTTGGGACGTATGGCGTTCCGCCGGTAACAGAGGAGATGAGCCAGCTTCTGGGCGGCGCTATCCCAATAACAGACCGGTATGTACCTGCCGAGCAGCACCAGCTGTTTGGACGAACGGCTGCCGAAGCGATTTCCGATAAAAACGCGGTGTTATTGCGCAATCACGGGCCGGTCTGCTGCGGCCGGGATATTTCCGAAGCAATACTTACGGCCCGCGTGGTCGAGAAAGCCTGCCGGATATATCTCACGTTGAATCCGACGAATGTTATTCATATTATTGATGATGAATACGTAGCGTCTGAGCACTACAGATATGTTTACAAATATGGTAAAGAAAATACTTGAAGCTTTTGGGGGAGCCAATGTTTGAGAGAGAAATCAGAGAGCAGATCATAGAAGCTGGAAAACGATTGTACCGGAAGGGATTTGTTGCATCAAACGACGGAAATATTTCGGCGCTTTTAGAAGACGGGAATATTCTGATCACACCGACGGGTGTGTGCAAAGGTGATATGAGATCGGATCAGCTTTTGAAAGTGGATCTTTCGGGATGGGTGATTACCGGAGAACTTAAACCAACCTCGGAGATGAAAATGCACCTTGCTGTCTATAAAGCACGTAAAGATGTCAAGGCGATTGTTCATGCGCATCCGCCTAAAGCAACTGCCTTTGCCGTTGCGAATCTGCCGCTTGATAAGCTGTCATTGCCGGAAGTTATATTCTCGCTCGGCCGAATTGCATTGTCGGAGTACGGCACGCCTTCCACAAACCAGGTTCCTGAATCGGTTGAAAAGGTAATATCGGACTGCGACGCAGTATTGCTGGCGAACCATGGCGCGCTGACGGTGGGCGATAGCGTGATGGGCGCATATTTCAAGATGGAGACGTTGGAGCATTTTGCGAACATTACGATTCTTGCAAGGACTCTGGGCGGAGAAAGAGAACTGAACAAGAACGAAGAGAAAGAACTATTTCGCATCCGTAGCGACGTATTTGGGAAAAAGGGTATTTACTGTACGGGATGCGGTGAATGTGAAGGACCTGAACGGATTCATGAGAAAATACCGGATTGTGTGAAAGCTGCCGATATGAAAAAGTATGGATATAATAACGAAGCGAAGAATATAATCTCCCAAATTACAGAAGATGTTGTCCGCCAGATGATACAAAAATGAAAAATGGCGTTACCAACGCTCATAGTATAGAACAGTATTGATTGATATTGGTTCTCTGCACCGGGATTTTTATTTCCCGGTCTATTTTTTTGTCAGACTATATAGATATATATAAGAATTTACATACCATAAAATATCAATATTGTGATATGATGTTTAAAAAGTTTTCTTGTTTTTACAATTGTAAAAGCAACAATAACGAGGTGAAAGTATGAATTTTAAAGATATCTATCTCGGGATCGAACTGGGGTCTACGCGCATCAAGGCGGTGCTGATCGACAGCGTGCATGGGCAGGTCGCGACGGGCAGCCACACGTGGGAGAACAGGCTGGAAAACGGCGTATGGACGTATTCGCTGGACGATATTTGGGCGGGTGTCCGCGACTGCTATGCCCGGCTGGCCGCGGATGTCAAGGAGAAATACGGCGTAACGCTAGAGGCCGTCGGGGCGATCGGCGTTTCGGCCATGATGCACGGATACATGGCGTTTGACGGGGACGGCCGGCTGTTGGTTCCGTTCCGCACATGGCGCAATACGATCACAGGGGAGGCTTCAGAAAAGCTGACAGAGCGGTTCGGATTCCACGTGCCGCAACGGTGGAGCATCGCGCACCTGTATCAGGCCATACTGAACGGGGAGGCGCATGCGCCGGAGATCCGGTACCTCACCACGCTGGCAGGATATATCCATTGGCAGCTGACGGGTGAAAAGGTGCTGGGCATCGGGGACGCGTCCGGCATGTTCCCCATTGACGACGCCACAAGACAGTACGACGGACGTATGCTGAAACAGTTTGACGACCTGACCGCAGACAGGCATTTTCTGTGGACGTTGAGGGATATACTGCCAAAGATACTGCCGGCGGGCGAAAAAGCCGGCACACTGACGGAAGCGGGCGCAAAGCTGCTGGATCCTTCCGGCGCGCTGAAAGCGGGAATCCCCATGTGCCCGCCTGAGGGCGACGCGGGGACCGGCATGGTGGCGACCAACGGTGTGCGGCCGCGGACCGGCAACGTCAGCGCGGGCACCAGCGTGTTCGCGATGGTGGTGCTGGAAAAGGCGCTGTCCAGAGTGTATCCGGAGATCGACATGGTGACCACGCCGTCGGGCGACGCTGTGGCGATGGTGCATTGCAACAACTGCACGGGCGACCTCGACGCGTGGGTCAAGCTGTTGGGCGAAGCCGCCGGACTGCTGGGGGCCGAGTTCAAGACGAGCACGCTCTATACCAAGCTGCTCAACCGCGCGCTGGAAGGGGACGCGGACTGCGGGGGGCTGCTTTCGTACAACTATATCTCGGGCGAGCACGTAACGGGCTTTACCGAAGGCCGCCCGCTGTTCATGAGGAAGCCGGACGCGGCGTTCAGCCTCGCCAACTTCATGAGGACGCACCTGTATTCCGCCTGCGCGTCGCTGAAGATCGGGATGAAGATA
>Ga0183096_1001964_pt1 | contig 15434 bp, 12 predicted proteins | sample Biomet5_FD_127791 | JGI IMG/M metagenome (GOLD analysis project Ga0183096, IMG submission 127791) | Microbial communities from bioreactor (seeded with sewage sludge) at LBNL, California, USA - Biofuel metagenome 5 (version 2) (version 3) | ecosystem: Engineered > Bioreactor > Anaerobic >... | reverse complement strand
TATTAACCCACTCCTTATCATGTCGGCTACCTCCTTGGTGATCTTCGCAATCCCAATGGTAGCTATATGGTTGGGGTGGGTCAATTTCTTACCGGCTTTTGCGGTCAATTATAGCCCGGCGGTCACACTTGAATTAAGCGAACGAGCTTTGTTTCGAGTTTGATATCGGCTTTTGATAAATTCATTAAATTAATCCTCCTCGTTCTATTTTTATATAGGCTCACAAACATATGCAAGAATCACTTTTGTGGTTCTTGCGACATTGATCGTTAGTACATTTAATTTCTAAGATCACCTTTCTCTTTTACACATGTATTGGAGCAACTTGCTAATCACTCAATAAAATAGTCAGAATCTATCTTTTTGATCTCATATGAAGCAGTAGTGTTTACGCCTAAGTCATGATCTATCAATAAATTAGCCAATTCATCAGCCTCGATAAGGACAATTTTATTGCCTATTGTCTTTACATAATCTCGCGCATCTTAAGTAAATGAAGACGTTGTAATCATTACGCTCTTCTTAGCACGTTGTCCCTGAAGAGCACCGGTAATCTTCTGGATCTCATAGCGTCCAAACACCTCCTGTCCATCTTTTTGCCTGTATGTAAATAATATCAAGGCCGAGACGGTCTTCTTTGATAATTTCGTCTATTCCTTCATCACAACTTCTTACAATGGCTTCTCCCCAACATCTCTACGGCTGCCGTCATATCCCATTCTCAAAAGGAGTAAAACAACAAGTTTTTCAAAAAGACTTGGCGAGATAATTTTGATTTGTTCAATTATGGTGTCTGCTAAATCTTTTTTTAGAGTAGAATTTGCTGTTTCAAGAGCTTCTTCCGGATCAAGATGATTATTTAATTCTGTTTTTGGAGAGCTTATTTTTTCTTTCTTATTTGTTTTGAACTCAATGAACTCTTGAAATCTTTCAAGATGTTTAGCCATTATTTTTGTAGGCTTTTGGGCTAATAAATCTTTTCCTCTTTGCGTAATTTGGAAAAAACCTGCGTTTGGGTTCCAACAAACCAACTTTGTAAATATAAATTCTTGCACATACAACCCTGTTAATAAAAACAGTTTGATTGCCACTTTGCTGTGATTGTTTTCTTTCTTCTGCAGTTAATTTAGATTTTTCAGCAAGAACATCCGCGACTGCTCTCAATGAATGCTCTTCACTATATTCCACTGATTTAAGCAATGGCAGCTTTAAAAACTGGTAATAAGGAATAGACATGCTAATCTCTCCTTAATATTATATATAAATTTGCAATTATACGAGCTTAATTTAATTATCTTTCAAAACTCCATTTTTCCAATTCAAGACTTGCTCAACGCACCAATCCATGTCGTCACGGACCTGATACACCCAAAACCGCCTCACGTCCCATCCTAATTCATATAAACGGTGATTTCGAAGCTGATCCCTGTAACACAATTCCCCGTGCCAATCCTTATGATACATTTCACCATCAACTTCAATATCAAGTTGACGTTCTCCATCAAACAAGGCCAGATCTAATTTGTATTTATCTACAGGATGCTGCGGAATAGTAAAGATTCCAGCCCTGTAAAGAGCTCTGTAGAGGATCTTCTCCCATTCCGAGACTTGTTCAGGATTTTGGACATCAGGGTAATTTTCTCCATATTCATCAGCTGTTCTAGGTGTTTTAAACGCATTGCGCTCAAGATCGATTGAGTATGAAGCAAAATCCTCCAGATATTTTATCCCGCAAGCAGAACAATATTTTCTGTCGCCAACTACGGTCAAAACAGCCTTTGCACGTGTTATTGCAACATTAAACAAGTTGGAAGTATTCCCTAGAAAACCTAACGCAGAATCACTGATATTCTTTGATACAACAGGAGAAAAGAATATAACATCCCTTTCATCTCCTTGAAATTTATGAACAGTATCAACTAAGAAATGATTTTTCGTATGAATAGATTCAGACAGTTTTTCGTCCCTGTTAATCAAATCCCTAATAATTTCAGCCTGAGCACGGAATGGCGTCACAACGCCAATACTTCCTTTGTAACCGTTCTCAAATATGAGGTGGCGTACGCTGTTTACCAATTCTTCTGCTTCCAGGCGATTATACGCACTGCCATCAGAAGGCCTTATTACTCCGCCTTCAATATCAATCCACCTTATACCAGGATTTTGTAAAGACGGAAGAACAAGGTTTTCATATCTTGTGGCTACACGCAATTCTCCGCCATAAAATTCATTATTGGAAAAATTAATAATATCTGCATGGCTTCTGTGATGATCCTTTAATTTCACAAAACCGTCAGATTGTGCAACTGCACAGGCAGATTCAAATAACGAGACTTCGGAAAATGACCATTCAGGTGAAACATTATATTTTGCACGCAAAACGGAATCTTGCTTCCTTGTTATTCCTGATATATGTTTTAATTGTTTAGGATCACCTATTATTACTGCATTTTTTGCTCTATAAAGTAATGGCAATGCAGAAGCAATATCACACTGGCTCGCCTCATCGATTATCAGCATATCAAACACGGCCGGCTCAAATGGGATGCGCCTGTTTGCAGAAAGAGAAGTTACTGCCCAGCAAGGTAAATATTTTGATAGCGTTTTAAGGGTGCTATTAATAGAACGAGACAGTTTTACAGCCTCTTTGTCGTCATTTTGTTCTATGTATGACTTTAAAGATACCTGAAGCTCTAAAATTTTGCGTCTGTCTTCCATCTTAATAGACTTTGTCTGAGTGATTAACCACTTGTCCCACAGTTTTTCTGCAGTCTGCGCACGTGCAGTTTTAAGCGACCACAGCATTTTGTCTATCTGTTCTATCGGTCTTTTTGATTCAAGAACCTCTACCATATCCAAGTACTCAAGAAAAGTTTGTAATTTGCTAAGCTTATTCTTAGCATTTTCTATAGAATTGGCTGTTGACTGCAGACTGTCATCTGAATATTGATCAGGAATCTTTTTTAATTTAAGTTTATCTAATGCTGTATTGTAGCTCTCTATCTTTTCATTAAAATCATTAATTCGGTCATTCTTAATTAAGAACCAGAACAATGACTCAAAAAAAGATAGCCTGTCTTTTTGAACTCGTGCGTAAACGGGTTCGAAATTTTTGATTGACTGCTCTATAATCTCAAGGTCTTCTTCTGATAAATCATTCCAAATTCCGTTTATCTCATTTCTCAGAGGCTCTACTGTCCGTTCTAGTTTATCCGCTCTATTGCGAAGTGATATTACACTTTCTTTTTCTGCAATTAATTTTTTACTCTCAGCCACATCACGTTCATATGCGTTGCTTAATTCATTGTATTCAATTAGGTCCTCATCAGTAGATGTTGCAGAGAGCAGGCTTGTAAGTAATTCATATAGCCGTTCCGCATAACTTGTACTGCCAACACGCAGCAGGACTGGCCTGCTGCCCAGGCTATTAACCCTTACTTCAACAACATCAACTGCTTTATTGTTCTTACTGGCAAATAAAGCTGACCTTTTCATCCATGCGGCATTTACAAGCATATCTGATACAACCTGTGATTTTCCTGTTCCAGGAGGGCCGGTAACTATAGTAACATCATTTAAAAACGATAGGCGGAGAGCCTGTTCTTGCTCTATGTTCAGCGGAAGGACTTCAAGAAGTTTTATCAAATCACTTGATTCAGTTTTTTTAGAGCTCTCATTTGAACTATGTACCCATTTATAAAGTGCCGTTTTTTTATATTCGTCAGCGCTTAATAAAGAAAGCATGTTTAATTCTTTCTCAAGCCCCTGTGTAAAGGGGGTACGCTCGGTCGCAATAAGAATCGCTTTATTATATATTCCGGTCTTTTCAAGTTCTGAAATAGGAACGCTTAAGGATAAGTTTTCAGGATCACTTTCTTCATTCCATTGCCACTCCGGCTTTAGCGTTTTTAAACGCAAAACTAATTCATCTAACTCAATATCAACATCTGACGTATCCAAACCTAATTGACTTTCAAGATCGAGCAATTCATAGATCAAAGAACCCGAATCTCCATATGAATATTTTTTAATAATATCCATATTAAGCCTTGGCTGTTTTTCAATATTTATCGATTCACTGTTTTTTGAATCCACATTAACTTGGTAGTAAAAAACCGGAGTTACTATGTAATATTCTTGATTATTTTTTCTAGATTTTATCTTATCCAGCATAACTGGATAGCCCAGATAGGTTGCATAATTCTTTCCTCGACCTAATCTTGAACTAAGCCTGTCATAACAACCGCGATCAATATTATCCAAATCTAATTCGGATAATTCTTCATAGTTGAGACCGTACCACCCTCTGGCAAAAGTATTTACACTGTTTGTTTCATCTATGCTCATACAATTAAGATAATAACGGCAAATATTTTTTAAATCTTCGTCCGCTGGTTTTTGAGGAACTTTTCCCTCTGTTTCTGTTTTTATCTCGGATTTAACATGCCAGACATATAAATTGTCTTGATAACATTTATCTTTTAATAGCCTGCTATATAAACAACTATTAACTTCATTTTTTTCAATACCAAGTTGCTTCGCAATATCACGTGCTTTTAATCCATCAGGAGATTTCAGTAAAATTTCATATATTTGGTCAGCAAGTTGCATTTACATCTACACCCCTAAAATCAGCTTCAGATATAGTTAGGATTCTCCTATTTAATAAGCGCACTTAGCAGAATCAGTTTAAAGGAATCCAAATGTCTTTACTGTTTATTCCTTTACTAAAACTGTGAACTTAATTGTAATATGTCTTTGCTGTAAAAATTTTACCCGGCATATTTATATAAAGGTCTGTCAATTTCATATTCAAATGATGCATTTTTATCTTCGAATTCTTTTAAGAGTCTTGTTTAAGTCAGCACATCCTCCCTTTGAGAGAACTAAACGGATCTATTGATTTATATCTAATAGAACACTACTTTAGCAGAACTGTACTTAGCAGATCTTGCTTTTCGAATATTTCAGATATGTTTTATCTATTGTATAAACATGTATATAAGTTTAAGTATTTATTAATATATTTCAAGCATTTCATGCAATCAGACAACCGCCATTCTTATTGGCAGCTTTATAAACCCAGGACGGATATTTTTGCTTGGTGATTATTGCAGCATATTTATCTATGCTATTTTACTCATAATTCGGTCGATGATCTTTGAAACAAGCCCAGCCAGGGACTCGAACAAATCAATTTTGCCAATTGTCCAGGGCTGCCCCATCTTGGGGCTTTAACATAAAACTATTTGATTTTCCTGATAAGCGGCTGCGTGGCACAGCGGAGGGAGCCGCCCTGTCCGTTGTGTGTGCCGAAGAATACACGGTGAACTTTTATACCGCGTTTTTCAAGTTCGGCTTGCAGGAATGCGTTGTCATTATGATTGTTATAGGACATTATGTAGTTGTTTGAATCAACAGGCAAACCGTTGACAGCCAGCCTCTGTACGTCTTCAAGACTGACTTTGATAAGGTCCCAGTCCTTTATCTGTTTGGGTAACCCATCGATAAAAGCCTCTTCGCAAACGATCGCAAGACCTTCGCGCGGGACAGAAAGGACGCAATCGAGATGCAGCACACTTGCTACAAGCGGTATGCGAATGACTTCGTATTGATCCCCTATAATGTTTTTCAACCATTCGTAACCAGCTTTGTTTGAACCAACGCTCGGATTCTGAGTATTACCGACAAGTATCGTCCTGCCGAGAACCATGACATCCCCTCCCTCAAGCAGAGGCGTATCTGTCCGAGGTTGTTTGAGCAATTCCGTGTGCGGCATAGAGAACCATTTGACATTGCCGACAGAACATTTTTCCGTAAGTATCTTTTTAAATCCTGAGATATCAACTTTTCGTATCGGCGTGCGGAGGTTGAACTCTATAACATTGTTTCCTATAACAGCCATGTTGTCCCTTGGAAAATCCTGGCTGAATCCATTAAGCAGAAGATCCCCGCCGTAGTTTTCCTTTATGAAATCAACTGTGATTTGGGTTGGGCGATAGACCTTGACTCCAAGCGATTCTAAAATTTTGATAAAAGCCAGATTCTCCTCCTCAAGCATCTCTGCCTCACTTTTGCCAGTCACTGGATTGATCATATCGGTCCAAAGCATTCCTTCGGTTTTGCGTGCGTAATCAGCTTCGTCCTTCGGAAGGACCTTCATAGCATCCTCAAACCACGGGGCCTTGAGCGATGGAGACATCCCGTAAGGAAGGCCGACTATGACCTCTTTCAGGTCGCCGTATTCGTAATCAACATAAACTGAGGATTCTACTGCTTCAGCAGCACTGATGGCAAAGAAGAGGCTTCCAAAAATAAAGACAAAACTTACAACAGCAAAGTCAAATTTCATAACATAACCTCCTGGCTGGCATAAGTTGAATTTAAATACATTTTCTAGCATTAATTTTCCAGGTCGGTAAAACTTTATTTTAGTATAACATAACTTAGTGCAAATTCTGTTCAAAATAGACAGATCAACCGTTATAAGTTGAACACATACGCCGCTTTTTTGTTTCTGTATCGTTTAGTAGGGAGCTTTTATAAAAAGAGCGGGATATAATTGAATTATACGAACGCAATAAAACAAATAAAAAATAAGGAGAATCGCAATGGAGTATATTAAAAGCCAAAAATATAATTCACCTGAATTGCTTGCAAAAATCATGGGGCCTAACCCATTCAAACTGCAGGAAGAAATGCTGAGGGAGCATAAAATCCCCGCCGGAAGCCGCGTGTGCGACCTTGGCAGCGGTCAGGGGCTTACAAGCGTTATGCTTGTCAAAGATTATGGTTTTACTGTTTACGCTGCAGATTTATGGAGTGAGCCGCAGCAAAATCGCAGATTTTTTTATGAAATGGGGCTGACTCCGGAACAAATTATCCCTGTTAAGGCAGACGCCACCAACTTGCCCTTTGAAAAGGAATTTTTTGACGCAGTAGTCAGCACCGATTCGTATAATTTCTGGGGGCGCGACCCGGAATATCTGGATGCAAAGCTGCTGCCTTTTGTCAAAAGCGGCGGGTATCTTTATATTTGTGTCCCAGGCATGAAAAAAGATTGCCATGATAATTTGCCGAAAGAGCTGCTCTTATCCTGGACACCCGAACAGCTTGCCTATCTGCGTGATATTGATTACTGGACGGAAATACTGAACCACAGCCGGGACGCAGAAGTTATTTCCATATACGAGATGGAAAGCAACGATGAAGTTTGGGCGGATTGGCTGAACCAGGAAAACGAGATCGCTGTCAATGACCGCAAAACAATGGAGGCTGGCGGCGGGAAATATCTGAACTTTATCGCTTTCGTCCTGCGAAAAAAATAATAACAAATTTAAGATGTTACTGCCGGGATATAAGTGACTGCACCTCTTGGAGGTCATTTTTATCTCGGCCTTGACACCTCTTTTTTGACTGATTTTTTACAGTTATTATGCCCATTCATAACCATCATATGCTGGCTATAACTAATTTATCAGTACCCTTCAGCAACGACTAAATACCTTTCTGTCTATACAGATGCCATAATAAATGACAGGGTTTTTTTAATGAAAAGTATTGAAAGCTGTATTAGTGACTGAACGTAGCTATTGTAGCATCTGGTGCATGTACCATCATGCGGCACTCCCTTTTGATTGATTGTCTCCTTCGGGGGTGCATTTTAAAACTGTCCAGTTGGCACGGTGAGGGTGTCCACTTTGGAGCGGTCGAGGTGTTCAACTTACAACGTTCAACCTGTCTATTTTGAGCGGAATATGCACCATGCACCATCCTGCCGGTCAATACGCACCGTTCCAGACGATTTATTCATCTGTCAATTGTGTAGGTCTGAACCCAATTGGCATTCTAAACTGTTTAAGCATTTCAACAACTATCTGGAAGCAGCCAAAGTACAGGACTTTATCTGGGACAAGGTCAGCGCGGAAAAATTGGAAAAGTGTATGTCGATCTGCGCCTTAACGAAACAACTTATTTGATTTTAGCGCTTCGCTATAAAGAGCTTTTTAGTTCAACAGGACCTTGTCTCGACGGTAATGCTCCATACGAAATCGACACTTATCTGACCGAAATTAACACCGGTGGTATTGACGCCAATTATATGAATTTCCGCTTTAAGAAGTACCTCAAGGCTTTGCAGGACGGAGAAGAAACTGCATCTGTGCTGGATGAACTGCATAAATTGTTTGCTGCGCTGACTCAAAAAGAACAGAAGTATGCAAATATCTTTCTGCACGATGTCCATAGTGGTGATGTTACGGTTGAAGACGGCAAGACTCTGCGTTATTATATTAGGAATATATGACGCAAGCAAAAAATGATCAAATCCACCGTTTTGCCACTGCTATGGTGTTGCTGAGATCAACCTTCGCAGCTTTATGCAACTCAAAGTTACGGATTCCAATATCAACCAATTTGGTAGATTTGATAGGCTGAAAGCAACGATAGATACTGCAACTGCAAAAGCATATCTGGAAAAAGCTGAAGGAAAATCTATTAAGCCTTTCCAGGTGAACATGAAAATCGACCAAGTTCTGCGGAAGTTTATCCTTGAAGGCGGATTTGACATGGAGTGATAACAATAGCATTTATGGCGGAGGCGAAAGCATGGGTAAAAAGGAGCATACAAAACATAATGATAACATTAAACTGAAAATAAGGTTCTACTTAATGTCTTTATGGCTGCTGTTTATCTTGATTTTCTTACTTACGATAGATATTCCTATTTCTTTTGCTCATGGAGCATCTTTTGTCGGTATACTCCCGCTTTTGAAAAGGAATATTTTATCACTGCTTTCATTAGCACTAGTCCTCGTCAGTTGGATGTTATCTAAAATGACTAAATATGAATGGCAAGGGGTTGCCAATCCACCTTGTGAGATTATTACTGTCAAGAATGAGAATTATGAATATCTAACTTTTTTAACGACTTATATTATCCCTCTGATTTGTATTGATCTGAGTAACATTAGATATGTTATTGTGCTTGGCGTACTGCTTGTTCTAATAGGAACAATTTTTGTGAAAATGGATCTCTATTATGGTAATCCAACATTAGCTTTGATGGGTTATCGTTTGTATAGAGCAGAAATAAAAGGCGTACCATCGCCGGATGGAATCATACTTATTTCAAAGACAAAACTCGTTAGTGGGGAATCAATAAAGTGGATCAAGATTGATGAGTATGTATGGGTTGCAGAGGAGATAGAGAAATGACAATTGAAGAAATTAAGGCAGTAATTCAAGACGTGTTTTCTGGTACATACACATCTCAGATTTATTTTGTTTTGAAACAAAACGATGTGTTTTCATTGAGGCTTGCAGATATCGAAAGCACATCTACTGAGCCAGAAATTCGGCTTATGTTTTCTGAACATATTAAATCAGCTGTGCTTAATAACGATGAGTTGAGTCTGTGCGCACTTTCGACCGCCGATGATCGTGCAAATGCTTTATTTCGTTATGATTATGAGGAATATCCGGAAGAGCTGGGTCTCTTTAAGAGCTTTGAAATAAAAACAGCGGTAGGGAAAATAGAGAAATTTGATTTTACTAAAGACAGTCTTAGTTCCCTTCATGGTTATATTGTATATTTAGGCTCCATGGAGAAGGGTATTGTCCTATATAAAAAACATTATCCTATTTCTTTGATAAAAAGAGACAGTTTTCTTCTTGGCGCAAAAAAAGCAGATAAGCGTTTTGAAAAACTGCCTGGCGAGGATATTATTCGTCTCAATTCCTGTTTCCAGCTAATAAAGGTAGCCGATGATGTGTACGTAAGTGATTTGACAGTTTTAGAGCGCAATTTAGGGTTTAACGATTTGATGCTTAAAGCGGCTGAAGATACAATAACATCTATTGATAGTCTCAAACTACTAGACGATATTCAGGTTCTGAAAGATAGCGCAGAGGACGTGGCATTTGCGCGCAAACTCTCAAAAGTTAAAAAGTCTTCGCCAATTTTTCAACTAAATATTCCCAAAAAGGAGATCATTGAATTTTCAAAGAATGCGCCTGGACTTGCCGGAATATTCAAATATGATGAAGACGGCAGTTCGATTAGGCTGGATACAAAAAAATCCAAAGATGCATTTATCAAGTTGCTAAATGATTCATACCTGCGCTCTGAACTTACGAAACAATACTACGAGGCACGTGCAAAAGATAGCATTACCCAATAATTGAAATTTCTTTGAGCAAGTCTCAAGTTTCAGATAACCGGTAACACCATAACTCAAGAACTCAGGAGGCGCATTTGCGTCTCCAATTTTATATATTATTAGGAGGATGAGCCTGATGGTGACCACACGCATAATCTCCATGCACAGATCAATCGCGGCAAAACGATAGTTCAATGTCTGGCCGAAAGAACGGATTACGCTGAAAATCCAGAAAATACGGACGGCGGCGAATTGATTTCCGCTTACGAGTGCGATCCCAAGACCGCCAATGCCGAGTTTCTTTTTTCCAAGCGACAGTACAAAACCATCACCGGTAGGGAGCAGAAAAGCGATGTGATCGGCTATCAGATACGCCAATCCTTTAAGCCCGGCGAGGTCACGCCGGAACGACCAACAAAATTGGCTATACGCTGGCCACGCGCTTTTTCAAAGGCCGACACGCTTTCCATATGGCCTGCCTGGGGGAACATGTCAAAGGGTTGGATGCTTTTGATAACGTAAACGTTTGATATTATGTTTTTTATATCAAGTGCTAGTGTTTGTTTAATGCATAATAAAAGTGTAACGAAACGCAATGAAAAAGTGTAACAGGCAGGCATAGAAAAAAGAGTCCATTGCAATCCCCCCTCAACCCTATATCCTCTGGTTATCTGACGACTGTAGGAGGAAAGAAAGGATGCTCACTATGGATGATATCAAGTATATCAGGAGAATGTATGAAAAAGAAGGATGCAGTATTCGTGAAATCATGAAGAGGACCGGCTATCACTACTAAACTGTCTCCAAATATCTGGACATGGAAGACTTCAACCTTCCTATCTGCAGAACAGACAAAAAGCCTTCCAGACTTGACCCGCTTAATCCGGTAATAGATCAATGGCTCAAGGATGACATGAAAGCTCCGCGCAAACAGCGGCATACGGCAAAACACACATATGACCGCCTGCCTGCGGAATATCCGCAGCTTCTATTTCAGGTTATAACAGACTGTTATGAAAAACGAAGCATTATCATTACAACGAACCTTGAATTTAGCCAATGGAACGGAATATTCTATGATTACCAGCTAACGACATCACTGATTGACAGACTAGTTCATCATAGCCACCTAATAATCTTTGACAGGGAAAGCTGGAGATTTAAACATTCTTTAATGTAGCAGAAATAACGTAACACTGTTATTTGACCCAGTAGCCCGGTGGTTGGTGTTACACTTTTCATTGAGTTTCGTTACACTTTGCTATTGCAAAAAACAGCTTGTAGGTGTCTTATCCTACTTAATCAATACCACCCTATTTTTCCAGCGGACCTTCGGCTGCATCAAATCTTCTGCTTGCATCGTTAATGCCAGAATCCAACAGAAGGGACAAATCCCCATCTTCTTAAACTCAGCCCCTCTGAACCGATGGCTCAAATATGAATACCTTTCTGTCAATTGTGTAGGTTTGACCCCTATGACCCCCTGTTTAGTGTTTAGCGCAATTAAAAAGATAGTGTCAATTTTATACAATACAGCTCATTAATATATGCTAAGCTTGATGCAGATGAATAAAAGGAGTGAGCTTATGAACAGGTTCAAATTAGTTCTTGTTATGGTCATATGGGGCAGTTTGGGAGTTTTTACAAGATCCATCCCATTGTCCGCTCTGAGTTTGGCTTTTTTAAGGGCATTGATCGCATTGCCGGTCCTTTTTGCGGCATTGAAAATGAAAAATAGTGAAAAGGTGGAATGGCGGCTGTTAAAGCCTTACATCATTTCTGGCTCGTTACTGGGCTTTGGCTGGCTGACTTTATTCTATGGCTATAAACATACAAGTATCTCATCAGCTGTGATCCTCTATAACATGTGTCCCGTCTATGTGATGATAGCCGCCCCCCTTTTACTGAAAGAGGCCATTTCAAAGATCCAGATCGCTGTGGTTTTCTTCTCATTTCTGGGGCTGTTTTTGATCGTCGGACAAAATCTGTCAGAGGGATACGGGTACCTGGGAATGGCGCTCAGTGCGGTTTCAGGAATGCTCTATGCAGCAATTGTCCTTATTAACCGGAGCATAAAGTCCAGGGTGGATAATCAAACCGGGACTTTCGTGCAAATATCTGCGGCGATGATAGTTTTACTGCCATTTGTACTGGCAGAAGGGAATATATCGACGGTCCGGGATCTGGATGCTACGGCAGTCATTTATACCATTCTGTTAGGCGTATTGCATACCGGTATCGTTTATACCATATTCTTCTCCCTGACCACACAGATGAGATCTGTTGAAATAGTGCTCTACAGTTACCTGGAGCCCTTATTCGGCATCTTATTCAGCGTCATCTTCATCGGGGAGAAACTGACCTTTCTTCAAATAATCGGAGGAACTCTTATATTGGGTTCAACATACATTGGTGAGATACTTAAAAATAAGAAAAAACCAGCCTTGACACCGGTGGCAAGCGATAGGCAAGCAATTGGCAAGCGGTTGTAGGAACCAAAAGCACCGTCTCTCCTGGACTCATTCACCATCGTCATTCCTGTATGGGGTTGTCAGGAGAGCACTGTTTTCCGATTAGGAAAACTTCTAAAATTTACCATAGTGCTCGAACTATTTCGAATGCGTTTTGAGATGCCGGAACAGCATCTTTGGTTTTAGGGGTTGTAAGTATAGTCACAGCAAGGATATTGAGACACTGGACCCCCGATGGAGACACTCGGGGGCGACGGAGACTAGGGCCAATGCCAGGGAAGATGGACTGTTTTGAACCTCCGCAGCCAAAGGCTGCAATTCCCCGCGATGCGAAGCGAGCAAATTCTCCAGCGGCCAAAGGCCGCTAATTCCCCGCAGCGTTCCTCAGCAGCAAATTCTCCAGCACTCACGACCGCTTAGCGACTGCTCTGCCGCATTTAAAACCCATTGCCTATTGTTAGCCCATTGCTTGCCAACTGCTTGCCTGCCCCTATAAGTACCTAATAGCCACCTTTTTTAAGCTTTATTATCTTTTGCTCTCCATTTCGTGAGTAGAGGATGATCAAAGATGAACCCTCTGCCCACTTGTTTGAAATATAGGCATCGACTGCATTTTTATCGAGTTCAGCCAGCACCTTGCCGTTGATTTCAAGTATCTCGTCATTTACCGCAAGTCCGGCATCGGCAGCCGCACTTTTGGCAAGAATCTCTTTTATCCTGAAATGACCGTCAACTTCACTTTTTATCAGTATTATTCCTAATTTCTTTTCTTGCATATTCGCGTTCTGGGCTTCAGGTGATTTTATGACAGCTTCGTTTTGTATAAGATCGAGCTTAGTGCCGTCTATAGAATTTCTTACTTCTTTGATCACCGGTATCAGTTCTGTGATCGGCCTGTCTTCCACCTGGGAACCCAGGGACACCTGCTGTGTTGTCATCATTTTTATATTGCCGTCACGCGGCATTAAATTAAACGTTACTGTATTGCGCAGGACCCGGAAAAAATCCTGGATACTTTTACTAAAAACGACCTTATACGGGGTAACCTCATTTATTGTAAAACCACGGGCTGTCATCTTATCGACCAATGTATCCTGTACCTGCTCAACAGTGCAATTAAGGATCGTCGTCGTATACAGCAGTATCGGAGGTGTCGCTGGGTTCTGGAGCGCAAACACTGCCGGCGCGAAAAACATGACTATAAGCAGAGATAAAAAAATCTTCTTCGTCATTTTAAGCCCTCCTTTGTTAGATCTAATCGTCAATATAATCCAATAATTATATTTGTTCTATATTACATATTTTTGCAAAAAAATAAAATATCACTTTTCACAATAAATTAATCAGTATTATTTCTCTGTCTTCTGTTGTAAGATGTTTATGGCTAAAGCTTGTGGTACTCCTTCGCTAGTTTGTTGACCGATAACTTCATTTTAACGATAGTACCCGCCTTACGCTGCTCGTTTTATTTATCCTGTTTTTAATGCTATGTTGCATTTGGATCCTAAATCCGCCTATACACTTCAAATGTTGACGCAAATCGGAAGGAAGGACATCTATGGATAAAGGCATTGACTGCGACAGAGACGAAGCATATATAGAACCGATCAAATTATGCAGCTATATAGTAAATGTTGGCTATGCCACGGCTGCCCTCATAATTCTGGCACATGTGATCTGGTATTTTGCGGCACGAAGTGTTCTTACCCGTTCACCGAATATCTACTTATTGAATTATATTATACTGCCCGGCACAGGCCTGTTCGCTTTGACTTTTATTGCAGACCTTTTTGTTCGTTCACCTCGCTTTTCGCTTGTTGTGAAGGAATATCTGTCTCTTACGCTGTTTGTCATCTTTTCCTTCTATCTTTCCCTGACCCATGATATAGCCAGAGTTTTGCTGGCTTCTTTCATCCTGCCTATTTTCGTTTCCACCATTTTTTTAAATGTAAAAATAACCCGGTGGATATTTTGGATAAGCAGCCTTGCGGTGTTGCTGGTCGGCGTCAGAATATATTTTTTAGGAAAATTGGACAACATTATGCTCATGCAGATCTTTGTTGTCTGTTTTATGTTCCTCTGTTCTTATCTGCTGGCAAAGATTTTGATCCGAAACGGGCACGATAATCTCACAACCTTGATGCATTTCGATGACAAACAGCAAAACATGCAGGAGCAGCTAAAGCTGGATCCATTCACGGGGTTAAATAATAAAAAAACCTTTGATGATTATCTGCCCACGTTTATGGAAGAATGCCAAAGCGCCCAAAAATTCCTTTCTCTGGCGATGATCGATGTCGACCATTTTAAAAGCGTGAATGATCTCTACGGTCATGCGACGGGAGACCGGGTAATTCTTTATTTATCGCAATCGCTTAAAAAAATCCAGACTGAAAACATCCACGCTTTCCGGGTAGGCGGAGACGAGTTTTCTGTATTATTCGAGGGTTGTAACACTGAAGAGACCTATAGGATCTGCGAAGCCCTGCGTACTCAAATGGAATCCTGCCCGTTCCGGGCAATGGATAAAAAACGTGTTACTCTCAGCTGCGGAGTTGTTTGTATAAATCCAAAGAACGCTGACTTAGAAATGTTTATAAATGCTGCTGATTCGGCATTGTATGCGGCTAAGAACAGCGGCCGGAATAAAGTCGTTATTTATAATGATTCGATACATGTTTAATGCATAATAAAAGTGTAACGAAACGCAATCAAAAAGTGTAACAGTAGGCATAGACAAAAGAGTCCATTGCGAACCTCCCATCAAACCTATATCCTCTGGTTATCTGACGACCTGAGGAGG
>Ga0183096_1001961_pt1 | contig 15450 bp, 14 predicted proteins | sample Biomet5_FD_127791 | JGI IMG/M metagenome (GOLD analysis project Ga0183096, IMG submission 127791) | Microbial communities from bioreactor (seeded with sewage sludge) at LBNL, California, USA - Biofuel metagenome 5 (version 2) (version 3) | ecosystem: Engineered > Bioreactor > Anaerobic >... | reverse complement strand
TGCGGAGGCGCGTCGGCTGAGCGCCTACGTCCACGTTCCATACTGCAGTTCGCGCTGCGGCTACTGCGACTTCAACACCTACACCGCCGCCGAACTCGGCGCCGAACCGGGATCGGGCCAGGACGCATACCTGGCCGCCACCCGGGCCGAGTTTGCGCTCGCTGGACGGGTCCTGGGCCCGCGGACGCCACTGCAGACGGTCTTCTTCGGCGGCGGCACCCCCACCCTGCTCCCTGCACCCGAGCTCGCCGGGCTGCTCAGCGGCCTCCGTGACACCTTCGGGCTGGCCGAGGACTGCGAGATCACCACCGAGGCCAACCCGGAGAGCATCGACCAGACCTATCTGGAGACGCTGCGCGCCGCCGGCTTCACCCGGCTTTCGCTGGGCATGCAGTCGGCGGTACCGAGTGTTCTGCAGGTGCTGGAGCGTCGGCACACCCCGGGGCGGGTGGCTCAGGTGGTCGACTGGGCGCGGGCGGCCGGCTTCACCTCGATCAGCCTCGATCTGATCTACGCCAATCCGCATGAGACCCTCGACCAGTGGCGGACCAGCATCGAGGCCGCCCTTGCCCTGGAGCCTGACCACCTCAGTGCCTACTCGCTGATCGTCGAGCCGGGGACCCGACTGGCCGCCCGGATCGGGCGCGGCGAGTTGCCGCTGCCGGATTCCGATCAGCAGGCCGACTGTTACCTGATCGCCGATGAGGCCTTCGCTGCGGCTGGACTCACCAACTACGAAGTCAGCAACTGGGCGCGTCCCGGGCATGAGGCCCGGCACAACCTCGCCTACTGGCGCAGCGACGATTGGTGGGGCTTCGGTCCGGGTGCTCACTCCCATGTCAACGGCGTGCGTTGGTGGAACCTGCGGCACCCGGCCGCCTACACCGCCAAGCTTTCCGCCGGTACCTCGCCGGCTCAGGCGCGCGAAATCCTCACTGACGACGAGCGTCGCGTCGAACGAGTGCTCTTGGAGTTGCGGTTGGCCGAAGGCGTGCCGCGGGAGGTTCTCACCGCCTCGGAGGCGGGACGGCTTGCCGAGTTGTCCGCCGCCGGATTCATTGATTCGACCGAACGATTCATCCGGTTCACCAGGTCCGGCCGATTGCTCGCTGATGGAGTAATCCGCAATCTTCTTGATTGAGCTGTTCTGCAACAATCCGGTAACGGCGTCGATGATGTCATCGGCTGTAACAGCAGTGAGACAAAGGGATGCTCGAATTCCTAGCGCGCTCGTACCCTTGCCCACCCTGGCAGGGCCGGGTTGCACATTGCTCACGAGGAGGAAAAGTGAACAAGAGCATGTTCAATTTGGCCGGCGTCGCCGTTGTGGTGGGCGCTTTGGCCCTCACTGGGTGTGGAACCCGCGGCGGAGCGTCCGCTAGCGGTTCCACCTCTACAGGCGCCCCCGCGGCAACCAAGATCGCCAAGATCGGTGTGATCGCTCCGCTTTCCGGCGATCTGTCCGCTTTGGGTCTCGGTATCAAGAACTCGGTCGATCTGGCGATCAAGCAGGCCAATGAGTCCAAGGCCATCCCGGGATGGACCCTGGAACTCGCCGCTGAGGACGACCAGGCGACCCCGGATGTCGGCAAGAACGCCGCCACCAAGCTCGCCTCTGATGACGCCGTCGTTGGTGTGGTCGGCACCCTGAACTCGTCGGTCGCGCAGAGCGTGATCCCGGTCCTGTCGGCGGCCAGTATCGCTCAGGTCTCTCCGGCGAATACCAACCCGAGCTTGACCAAGGGCGAGGATCTGGCCAACGCCAAGCGTCCCTACGCCAACTACTTCCGTACCTGCACCACAGATGCGGTTCAGGGCCCGTTCGCGGCTCAGTACCTGCTGGAGACGGGCATCAAGAAGGTTGCGACCATCCATGACAAGAAGACTTACGGTCAGGGTCTGGTCGACAACTTCACGACGGCGTTCAAGGCCGGCGGTGGCGAGATTGTTGCAGCTGAGACCATCAACCCCGATGACAAGGACTTCTCCGCAGTGATCACCAAGGTGAAGGCAGCTTCGCCCGAGGCGATCTACTACGGCGGCGAATACCCGCAGGCTGGTCCGTTGTCGAAGCAGGCCAAGGCCGCCGGTCTCAACGTCCCGCTGATGGGTGGCGACGGCATCTACGACGGCAACTTCATCAAGCTCGGCGGCGCTGCCGGCGACCTGGCTACCTCGGTCGGCGCTCCGGTGGACACGCTGCCGTCGGCGAAGGCTTTCGTGGAGGCCTACAAGGCTGGCGGCTACTCCGAGCCGTACGCCGCCTACGGTGCCTACTCCTACGATGCCGCCAATGCGATCATCGACGCGCTGAAGGTCAGCCTCGCCTCGGCGACCGACGCCAAGTCGGCCCGGCAGGCCACGATCGATGCGTTCGCCAAGGTCGGCTTCGATGGCGCCACCGGCAAGGTCGGCTTCGACGAGTTCGGCGATTCGGTCTCCCGGGTGCTCACCGTCTACAAGGTGGACGGCACCGAGTGGAAGCCCGAAAAGACCGGCTCACTGAAGTGATCTAGAGCCCGCTGGGGTCCGACTCTATCCGAGATGGACCCCAGTGGGCCCGCGCATTCTCAAAGGGGTGCTACGAAAGTGGACCTGTTCTTTCAGCAACTAATCAATGGCCTCTCACTAGGGGCCCTATATGCCCTCATCGCTGTCGGCTACACCGTTGTGTACGGCATCGTCCAGTTGATCAACTTCGCCCACGGCGAGATCTTCATGGTCGGAGCATTCGGTGCTTATGCCACCTGGATGGTGATGGGTCAGCCTGCCAATCTCAGCGTCGGAATGGCTTTGGGGGTTGTCCTCCCGTTGATGCTGGTCGGCGGCGTGGTGGCTTCGGTGGTCGTGGCTCTGCTCACCGAGCGAGTCGCCTATCGGCCACTGCGCAATGCGCCACGACTGGCCCCACTGATCTCGGCGATCGGTGTCTCGGTCTTTCTGCAGGAATTCGTCCGGCTGTTCTACGGGACGATCCCGTTCGTGGCACGGATCCCGGGTTGGCCCGATGCCAAGAGCGCGGTGCCGTTCCCGTCGATCTCGGGGATCAGCGACGCCTCGGTCCAGATCGGAGGCGTGCTGGTGCAGGCTTCGGCGTTGTTCACCCTGCTGGCCCTGGTGGTCTGCACGGTCTTCTTGTGGTTCTTCGTGAACCGCACCAAAACCGGACGCGCCATGGTGGCCACGTCGCAGGATCCCGACACCGCCCGGCTGATGGGCATCAACGTCGATCGGGTGATCGTGGCAGCATTCGCGGTGGGAGCCGCTCTGGCCGCCATCGCCGGTGTGGCACACGGCCTGCGCTACGGCAACATCGACTTCCGGATGGGCTTCCTGGCGGGACTCAAGGCCTTCACTGCCGCTGTGCTGGGCGGTATCGGCAACATCAACGGCGCCGTTGTCGGTGGCTTGGTGCTCGGTGTGGTTGAGGCGCTGGCCAGCAACTACCTCGGGACGACCGCGTGGAAGGACGTCTGGGCGTTCGCGCTGCTGATCCTGGTGTTGGTCTTCCGGCCGCAAGGGCTGCTCGGCGCCAAGGTGGTGGACCGCGCATGAACACCGTCATCCCTGACCGGATCAAGATCGCCTACCGCTACCCGGCTCGCGCCGTCGGCGCAGCCGGCGCAGTGCTGATGCTGGTGTCGATCTTCCTGCCGTGGGCCTATGGCACCAAGGCGCTGGACGATATGTCCTACTACGGTGCCCCCTCGCCGCTGCAACTCTGCTTCGGTGTGCTGGCGCTGATGGTGCTGGCTCTGCTCACCGTCCCATTGGTCGGCAAGCAGCGGCTGGGCAAATGGGCCAAGGTGCTGGCTTGGAACACGACAGCCAAGACCGGATCGATCACGGCCTTGATCACTGCGGCTATCGCAGTCACCTCGGTGGCAGTCGAGCTCGGCGGTCTGCTCAATGTCGAGATCGGCGGCTGGCTGGCCGTCTTCGGTGGGGTCGCTGCCGTGGCGTCCACCCTTTTCCTCCCGGACTCGCCAGAGCCGACACTCGATGCGGTGAAGAGCCCCAAATGGCTACAGATCCTCGCCATCGTGGTGCTGATGGCGGCAGCTCTGTTTGCCGCAGCGTTCGCGCTGGGGCAGGTGGATGCGGGTGCTTTCCTCACTCTCGGCTCGTTTCTGGTGGCGGTGGTGATGGTCCTTCGTCAGTTCGGCGTGTTCGGTTGGCTGGGCATGGCTGCGGCGGCGAACAACCGGGTGCTGGTGGTCGCGGCATTCGCCGTGGCGTTCTTGTTCCCGTTTACTCAGAACGGGTCGAACGCGAACATGTCGATCGCCGCCCAGGTGCTGATCTTTGCCGCCACGGCGCTCGGCCTGAACATCGTGGTTGGCCTGGTCGGGCTGCTCGACCTGGGCTACATCGCCTTCCTCGGTGCCGGAGCGTTCACCGCGGCCGTGTTGTCGGAGTCGGCCTACAGCCACTTCAACTTCCACCCGCCGTTCATCGTCACGGTGCTCATCTCGGGTCTGGTGGCGTCGCTCCTCGGTCTGATCATCGGTGCCCCCACGCTGCGGGTCTCCGGGGACTACCTGGCGATCGTGACCCTGGCCTTCGGTGAGATCTTCCGGATCACGATGAACAATCTGGATGGCAACGACGGCCCGGACATCACCAACGGCTCCAACGGCATCCCTGACATCCCGGATCTGGACTTCCTCGGCTTCAACTTCGGTCAGCCGCATGTGATCCTCGGAATCGATATCGGACGCTTCGCCAATTACTACTGGCTGATGCTGCTGGTGATCGCCCTGATCATCGTGGTGTTCACCAACCTGAACCACTCCCGGATCGGGCGTGGCTGGGTGGCGATCCGCGAGGACGAGCTGGCTGCCGAGGCGATGGGCGTCAACACCTTCGCCCTGAAGCTGCTCGCCTTCGCCGGGGGCGCGTTCCTGGCCGGCGTGGCCGGTGCAGTCAAGGCGCACCACGACGTCTCGGTCACTCCCGACCAGTTCATCTTCTTGGAGTCGGCGTTCCTGCTGGCCGCGGTGGTGCTGGGCGGCATGGGCACGGTGATGGGTGTGCTGATCGGCGCCACCATCTTGAAGCTGTTGCCCGAGAAGCTGCGCTTCTTCTCCGACTACCGGCTGTTGCTGTTCGGTTTGCTGATGGTGGTGATGATGCGGTTCCGCCCGGAGGGCATCGTCGCTGACGAGCGGCGTCAACTGGAGTTCCATGCCGAGAACGAGGAACTGGCCGAGGAGATCGAAGAAGAGCTGATCACCCACAAGGCTCACCTCAACCCCGAACGGGAGGTGTTCGAGCTGTGAGCATCGCAATCGAGCGTCCGGAAGGGGGCAACTGATGGGGATCCCTGTCGAGGAAGCCATGAAGCAGGTGCAGACCATGGACCGAAATGTCCTGCTCGATGCCCGCAACGTGACGATGCAGTTCGGCGGCCTGATCGCGGTCAACGACGTCAGCCTGCAAGTCCGCAGTGGCGAGATCGTCGGGCTGATCGGTCCCAACGGGGCCGGCAAGACCACCTTCTTCAACTGCCTGACCGGCCTGTACAAGCCGACCTTCGGGACGGTGACCTTCGATGGCAAGCCGTTGCCACCGAAGCCGCGAATGGTGGTGCGCGAGGGGATGGCCCGGACATTCCAGAACATCCGCCTGTTCCACAACATGACGGCGATCGAGAACGTGATGGTCGGGATGTACACCCGGACCCACACCAACGCGATCGACGCCGTGTTCCGACTGCCCCGGCACCGTCATGAGGAGGTCGCCTCTACCCGGCGGGCGCAGGAGCTGCTGGAGTTCGTCGGGCTGACCGGGGTGGGCGACACGCTCTCTCGGAACCTGCCCTACGGCGATCAGCGACGCCTCGAGATCGCCCGAGCGCTGGCCACCGAGCCGAAGCTGCTGTTGCTGGACGAGCCGACCGCCGGCATGAACCCGCAGGAGACCCGACAGGCAGAGGAGTTGATCTTCAAGATCCGCGACCTGGGCCTGGCGGTGCTGGTGATCGAGCACGACATGCGGTTCATCTTCAACCTATGTGACCGGGTGTCCTGCCTGGTCCGTGGAGCGGTGCTGGTCGAAGGCTCCGGCGAGGTCGTCCAGAACGACCCGCGGGTGATCGAGGCCTATATCGGTTCGCCGACCACAGCCCCGGCGCCGTCGACCGATTCCGCCGTCGGAGGTGCGGCAGATGCTTGAGGTCAAGGACATGATGGTCGCCTACGGCCGCGTCAACGCCGTCAAGGGGATCAGCTTCGAGGTGAAGCAGGGTCAGATCGTGACCCTGCTCGGCACCAACGGAGCCGGCAAGTCCACCACACTGAGGGCGATCTCGGGGCTGCTGAAGCTGACCGCGGGAGAGATCTGGTTCGAGGGCGAGCGGCTGGACGGCCTGGCCGCCCACAAGATCGTCGAACGGGGTATCGCCCAGTCACCGGAAGGCCGTCGGCTGTTCCGGCAGATGTCGGTCGAGGACAACCTGAAGCTGGGAGCCTTCTCCCGCAAAGACACCTCGGAGGTCCGTTCCGATATGGACCGGATCTTCGATCTGTTTCCAGTGCTCGGTGAGCGTCGGTCGGAGGCGGCTGGACTGTTCTCCGGCGGCGAGCAGCAGATGCTGGCCATCGGACGAGCCATGATGAGTCGGCCGAAGCTGCTGATGCTGGACGAGCCGTCGATGGGTCTGAGCCCGATCATGACCCAGACGATCATGCGGACTATCGCCGAGCTCCAGGCTGACGGGGTGACCATCCTGCTCGTCGAGCAGAACGCTCAGGCGGCGCTGTCGCTGGCCGACCGCGGCTACGTGCTCGAAGTCGGACACATCATGTTCAGTGACTCCGGACGGGCCCTGCTCGGCGACGATCGGGTGCGCAAGGCGTACCTGGGTGCTGACTAGGCGCTGCGATCGGACGCGCCGGACCGGGCTGACCGGCCGGCGTGCCCGTGCGTCCTAGGGTGGTGCGGTGCGCTACTCCGACGATGTCCTCTCCCCGGGCTGGCAGCATGCCGACAAGCCCAAGACCGTCGATGTGACCGTCAGCGTCGGCATGGTGGTCGAGGAGCCGACCTCGGGCTTCTGCGGCGCGGTCGTCCGCTGGGAGAACGGCCTGGTGGTCCTGGAGGACCGCAGGGGTGCCCGGCGCAGCTTCGAGTTCGGTCCCGGCTTCTGGCTCGACGGACGTCCGGTCGCGCTACGTCAGCCGGTGGCCACCCGTCCCAGCGCACCGACGCATACCGCATCGGGTTCGCGGATCGGTCCGACCGGGCCGGCGAAGGTGGCGGCAGCCTCTCGGATCTATGTTGAGGGGCGCCACGATGCCGAACTGGTCGAGAAGATCTGGGGCGATGACCTGCGCCACGTCGGAGTGGTCGTCGAGCCGCTTGGCGGCATCAATGACTTGCCGGCGATCGTCGCAGAGTTTGCGCCGAGCCCTGGGCGTCGGCTCGGCATCTTGGTCGATCACCTGGTCACCGGGTCGAAGGAGTCCCGGATCGTCGCCGACATCTCCAGCGATTTCGTGCTGGTCACCGGCCATCCATTCGTGGACATCTGGGCGGCGATACGTCCGCAACGGCTGGGTCTGGAGCGCTGGCCGGAGATCCCTCGCGATGTCGAATGGAAGGCCGGAGCCAGCGTGGCTCTGCGCCGAACCGCGAGAAACCCCGCCGAGATCGCTGCGACGTGGGCCTGGATCCTGGGACGGGTCCGTGACTGGCGCGATCTGGATCCGGCCTTGCCACGCGAAGTTGAGCGGCTGATCGACTTCGTCACCACAACTGAGGGCTGACTTTCGACCACAATGGAAAAACGGACGCCGGACCGGGACAGGCCGAGGCGTCACTAGCCTGGCTGTCGTTCTCGAGATCCAGGAGCCCGCTGTGCAAACCGACCAGGTGTCCGACCTCCTTTATGAGGTGGCCGACCAACTGATCATGCCGCGATTCGGCGCTCTGGACAGCTCCGACATCTCCGAGAAGCAGCCCGGTGACCTGGTCACGGTGGCCGATCGGGAGGCGGAGGTCGAGCTCGGCCGCCGCCTGTGCGAGGGTGACTCCGACGCGCTGATCGTCGGAGAAGAGGGCGTCTTCAGCGACCCGCGCTGTCTGGATCTGCTCTCCCGGGTCGCCCACGCCTGGGTGATCGACCCCATCGACGGCACCCGCAACTTCGCTCGCGGCAAGCCCGACTTCGCCGTGATGCTGGCCGAGACCCGGTTCGGTGAGACCGTCCGCGGTTGGATCTGGCAGCCGGTGCACCAGAAGCTCTACATCGCCGAACTTGGTGCCGGCGTCACCTGCAACGGCGTGCCGATTCCGGCGATCCCGGCATCGCCGCGGACGGTTCCGCTCGGCGCCACCTACCTTCCGGTGCCCGGCGAGGAGTGGGCCGAAGTGAAAGTGATCCGCTCGTGGGGATCGTGCGGGATCGACTACCCGAAGCTGATCACCGGCGATGTCGACTTCCTCAGCTACCGCTCGATGTTCCCGTGGGATCACCTGGCCGGCGCCTTGATGCTCACCGAGTTGGGTGGACGGATCGCCACCGACACCGGCGAGGAGTACGGCGCTGGGGTGATCGGGCGACGACTGCTGGCCGCAGCCACGCCGCAACTGTGGATCGCCACCAGGGACGGGCTGTTCGGCGAGTGAACCGGCCCAGGCTGGCCAAAGACGTTGTGGTTGTCGATACTGGAAGCGAACATCGACGGGAGAGCCCATGACCGAGCAAGGCAATGAGGACCTGAAGGCCCAGATGCTGGCCGCGTTGGCTCGCAAGCAGGGCGGCGGTGACGGGGCCCACGGCCAGCGGCACCAGAAGGAGAAGGGCCCGGCCGAGCGCGGTCGCCAAGGCGGCGGCGGCATGTTCCGGCGCAAGGCTGGCGGCGGGGGTTAACCCAGCGGCTTAGCCAGCGGCAATTGCCGCAGCGGCACCACACCCTGATCGGCGAACTGGGCGTAGGCGGTGGGCAGCACGGCCCGGACGTACTCCTCGTCGTAGGGCCATTCGCCGGCCTCGAAGGCGTTTTCGATGGCGATTCCGCGTCCGATCACGTGTTCGACCTGTCCGTAGAAGCCGGACAGTTCGGCGCGCTGTTTGAAGGCGTCGAATCGGTCCATCGCCGGACCGTGGCCGGGGATCACCATCGAGTCTTCGGCGATCACGCCCAGGATTCCGTCGATGGCGCTGGGCCATTCCTTGAGGTGGGAGTCCGTTCCGATCGCCGGCGGAGCTGAGCTCTCCAACAGATCACCGGCGAAGACCACCGATACATCGGGGACGAACACCGCCAGATCGCCGTCGGTGTGGCCGGGGCCGAAGTGCAGCGCCTCGACGCGGCGTCCGCCGACGTCGATCACCTTGGCCAGGTGGAAGTCCTCGCTCGGCGGTACCAGCTCGCTCGGGTCGACGCCGAGTTTCGCAGCCGCGTCCGCTGTCTCTGGCCGTTCGAGGCGGTCAGCCACGCTGGCGTGGGCGTAGCTGGGCAGGTCAGCGAAGCCGGCCAGGCCGAAGAAGTGGTCGAAGTGCCAGTGAGTGACCAGAGCGCCGATCACCGGGACGCCGGCGGCAGCCTCGGCGGCGGCCCGTAGCGCACGTCCTTGCGCGGGGGAGGACCCGGTGTCGATCACCAGGCAGCCGGTGTTGCCGACGATCACACCCAGATTCACCCCGGCCGGTTCGGCAACCGCCACCAGGATCCCGGGCCGCAACTCTTCGAACTCACCGAGGCTGAATGTGGTCATGGGCTCAGCCTAGGCGGTTGCCGTTGCGGACGCCGTGGCTGCCCGGGCGCGGTGGACGTGCGACCATTCGCGACGGGCAGTAAGCTGGCACTCAACCATCGAGAGTGCCAACAGCTGACAGGAGGTCGAGCAGTGTTGGATGAACGGAAGCTCACCATCCTGCGGGCCATCGTGACCGACTACGTCTCGATGCGCGAGCCGGTCGGCTCGCGCACGCTGGTCGAGCGCTACTCCTTGGACGTCTCTCCGGCCACGGTCCGCAACGACATGGCTGTGCTGGAAGAAGAGGGCTACATCACCCAACCGCACACCAGTGCCGGTCGGATCCCCACGGACAAGGGCTATCGCCTGTTCGTCGATCGGCTGGGCCAGGTCAAGCCGCTGTCGATGGCCGAGCGCAAGGCGATCGAGACCTTCATGGCCGGTGCCATCGACGTGGACGATATCGTCCGCCGGGCCGTCCGGCTGCTGGCCCAGATCACCCAGCAGGTAGCGATCGTCCAATACCCGTCGCTGTCCAGCGCCACGATCCGTCACATCGAGTTGGTGCCGCTGAGCGCTGAGCGCGGCCTGCTGATCCTGGTGAACTCCACCGGACGGGTTGATCAGCGCCCGATCGAGCTCCTGGGCAGTACTGCCGAGCAGGTGGCCGACTTGCGTGATCGGCTGAACACGGAGTTGGTTGGGTTGAGCCCGGCCAATGCCGTCGAGCAGCTGCGGCAACTGCTCGATCGGTTGCCCGGCGGCCTGCAGCTGATCGGTCAGCCGGTGATCGCGGTTCTGTTCGACCTGGTCGGCACAGATCCGTCCATGCAAGTCGCGGTGGCCGGCGTGCCGAACCTGACCCGCTTCTCCGACCAGTTCGACACCACGATCCGTCCGGTGCTGGAGGCGCTGGAGGAACAAGTGGTCCTGCTGCGGTTGTTGGGCGAGGTGGGCTCCACCGCCGAGGTGAAGGTCCGGATCGGCCACGAGAACAGCTACGAGCCATTGCAGGCAACCTCCCTGGTGGCCAGCGGCTATGGCAGTAGTAATGACATCTGGGCGAACCTCGGGGTGGTCGGCCCGACCCGAATGGACTACCCGTCGACGATGGCCGCAGTGCGGGCCGTGGCCCGCTACATCGGTCGCTACTTGGTTGAAGGATGATGCGTGAGCTCTGATTACTACGAGGTGCTCGGAGTCCCACGGGACGCCACTGCGGAGCAGATCAAGAAGGCCTACCGCAAGCTGGCGATGAAGTACCACCCCGATGTGGCCGAGGAGCCGGACGCGGCGGAGAAGTTCAAGGAGATCGGTGAGGCCTACGAGGTCCTGCACGATCCGAACAAGCGGGCGATGTATGACCGCGGCGGCAACCCGCTGGGTGGTGGCGCCGGTGCGAACTTCGGCGGGTTCGGTGGGTTCAGCGGTGGCGGCTTCGACTTCACCAACCTGATGGACGCCATGTTCGGGGGTGCCACGACGTCCCGCGGTCCGCGGTCGCGGGTGCGTCCGGGCCAGGACGCGCTGGTGGAGCTCAAGCTCACCCTGGCCGAGGCTGCCTTCGGTATCACCAAGCCGTTGAAGGTCGACACTGCCGTGGTCTGCACGCACTGCAACGGTGCCGGCAGCAACTCCGGATCCGCTCCGGTCACCTGCTCGACCTGCCACGGTGCCGGCCAGGTGATGACCGTGCAGCGCTCGATCATCGGTGACATCCGGACCAGCCAGCCCTGTCCTGCCTGTCGCGGCTACGGCACGGTGATCTCCGATCCGTGCGGCGAGTGCGCTGGTGAGGGCCGGGTTCGGGCGACCAGAACGATCAATGTGAAGATCCCGCAAGGGGTCGCTTCCGGCAATCGGGTGCACCTGGCACATCAGGGCGAGGTCGGCCCCGGTGGCGGACCCGCCGGCGACCTGTATGTCGAACTGACGGTGCTTCATCACGAGGTGTTCACTCGCAATGGCGACGACCTGGAGCTGGTTGTCGAGGTGCCGATGACCGCCGCCGCGCTCGGCACCACTGTGAGCGTGCAGACCCTTGAAGCTGAGCGGGACGATCTGGATCCGGCTGACGGGTCGGTCGAGGTGACGATTCCGGCAGGCACCCAGTCGCATACCCGTATCGCTGTGGCCGGCCGGGGCATCCCGCGCCTGCAGCGGTCCGGACGTGGCGATCTGGGGGTCACCTTCATCGTCAAGACGCCCACCAAGCTGGACGATGCCCAGCGGGAGCTTCTGCGTCAACTGGCTGAGGTACGCCAGGAGACCCAGCCGGAGGTGGCAGTATCCAAGCAGGGCAAAGGCGTCCTGGGCTGGCTGAAGGAGGCGTTCTCATGACCGAGCCGATGTTTCTGGCAGTGCTCGCCGACCCGCAGATCGGGCAGTCGGTCTCGCTGGCTGGTGAGGAGAGCCGTCATGCCACTCAGGTCCGCCGGATCCGGGTCGGCGAGGTGGTGCTGATCAGCGATGGTGCGGGAACAGCCGTTCGCGGTCCGGTGACGGTCTCGGACAAGACCGGCCTGACCATCAGCGTCGCCGAGGTGCTCCGAGAGCCGTCGCGTCCGGTGCGTTACGTCGCCGTGCTGGCTCTGGCCAAGGGGGACCGCGCCGAGCTGGCCGTGGAGACATTGACTGAGCTGGGCGTCGACGAGATCATCCCGTGGTCGGCCGAACGCTCGGTCGTCCGCTGGGCCCCGGATCGGGTCGAGCGTGGCCTGACTCGATGGCGCGCGACGGCGCGAGAGGCGGCCAAGCAGGCCCGCCGATTCCGGGTACCGACAGTCACCGTTCCAGCCACGACCGCTGAGCTCGTCCAGCGAATCGAGCAGACCCCGCTGGCACTGGTGCTGCATGAAGAGGCCGACCGGTTGCTGGCCACTTTGCCGGTGCCGACCAGCGGCGAGGTGATGTTCATCGTCGGTCCCGAGGGTGGTCTGACCTCCGAGGAGGTCGCGGAGTTTGTGGCTGCCGGCGCCACGTCAGTGCTGATCTCGGACGCCGTCCTGCGCACCTCCAGTGCGGGCGTGGTCGCATTGGCGCAGTTGCAGGCCCTGGCCGTCCGTGGCTGACTTCGGCTTCACCGTCGGCACGGTTCTCGACAACGGGCTAGGCCGCACTGGGGTGATCGACACCCCCCACGGGCAGATCAAGACTCCAGCGTTCATCGCGGTCGGCACCAAGGCCACGGTGAAGGCCGTCCTGCCCGAATCTGTCGCCGCGTTGGGCGCTCAGGCAGTGCTGGCCAACGCTTACCACCTCTACCTGCAGCCCGGCTCGGACCTGGTGGACGAAGCCGGCGGCCTGGCCGCCTTCATGAACTGGCCCGGCCCCACCTTCACCGACTCCGGCGGTTTCCAAGTGATGAGCCTGGGTGTCGGCTTCAAGAAGGTGCTGGCGATGGACGCCACCGGCCTGGCCGATGACGACGTGATCGCCGAGGGTAAAAGTCGGCTGGCCCACGTGGACGACGACGGGGTCACTTTCACCTCGCACCTGAATGGCGACCGGCATCGGTTCACTCCCGAGGTGTCGATGCAGATTCAGCATCAGCTCGGTGCTGACATCATGTTCGCCTTCGATGAGTGCACCACCTTGATGAACACCCGCAGCTACCAGGAACGCTCGCTGGCCCGCACTCAGGCCTGGGCGGTGCGCTGCCTGGACGAGCACGCCCGGCTCACCGAGCAGCGGGCCGACAAGCCGTACCAGGCTCTCTTCGGTGTCGTCCAAGGCGCCCAGTACGAGGATCTGCGCCGCACAGCGGCCCGGGACCTCGCCGCGCTCGAGACGTCCGGGCGGTCCTTCGACGGCTTCGGTATCGGTGGTGCGCTGGAGAAGGAGAACCTCGGCACCATCGTCGGCTGGGTGTGCTCCGAACTGCCCGTTGACAAGCCCAGACACCTATTGGGCATCTCCGAGCCGGACGACTTCTTCGCCGCCATCGAGGCCGGAGCCGACACCTTCGACTGCGTGATGCCGTCCCGAGTGGCCCGTAACGCCGCGATCTACACCTTGGATGGCCGGTTCAACGTGAACACCGCGGCCAACCGGCGCAACTTCGCTCCGTTGGACGCCGAGTGTGACTGCTACACCTGCGCCAACTACTCCCGGGCCTACCTGCATCACCTGTTCAAGGCCAAGGAGATGCTCGCCTCGACCCTGGCGACGATTCACAACGAGCGGTTCACTGTCCGGCTGGTCGACGACATCCGGACCAGCATCGAGGAAGGCCGCTTCGCTGAGTTCAAGGACGCCTTCCTCGGGCGGTTCTATTCCAAGGCCCGCTAGCGCGGACGCTGTCGAGACTCCCCGGTTCCCGGTCGCCGAACCGACCGTAGCCTCGATCGTCTATTCCGAGGTTCTCTCGCGCTGACGGCATCGCTGTGCGGCGATCCGGGCATTGGGGCGCGGGCGATCCAATGAGGATGGTTCTTTTCGCAACTCCTGAGGACTAAGCCATCCGCTTCAGACCAAATTGAGGCGGCCCGTGACGCTCGATGATTGATCGAGGTCCGGTCCCGATCATTCGTGATCCATGCCGCCTCGGCTTGCTATCGTGTCACTCGCCGTCGGCCCACCTTTCTGCCGGCGGGAGTTATGGCTTTCCTTGGGGGACTGGTGAGGATCTCGGCGGCTGGGCGAACCGACATTGGTCGGCGGCGCGCGCATAACGAAGACCGGATCCTCGTAGGTAAGCAGACCTGGGTAGTCGCGGACGGGATGGGCGGACATGCGGCGGGTGAAATCGCCAGCGAATACGTGGTGACCAGCCTGCAAGCCATCGACGATTTCGAGGATCTGCGTTCGTCGGATGTGATTGACGCCGTCGGTGCGGCTAACCAGCGGATTCTCGATCACGCACTCGCCTGGCCCGAGTCGGCGGGAATGGGCACGACGGTGGCCGGTCTGGCGAGTGTGCAGGTGGGTGGGGCTGCGCACTGGGCGATCTTCAACGTCGGCGATTCGCGCGTCTATCGGTGTCAGGGGGGTGCCCTGAAACGGGCGACCGTTGACCACTCCGAGACGGAGGAGCTCGTTCTCGCCGGCAAGATCACCGAGGCTGAGGCTCGTCGCCATGAGTCGCGAAACGTGATCACTCGATCGATTGGGTCGCAGCCCCCGCCGCAGGTTGATCTGTGGCTTCTGCCTCAGACGCCGGGCGAGCGGTTCGTGGTGTGCAGTGATGGGGTGACCTCAGAGTTGCCCGATGAGCAGATCGCGGAGATCGTCCTACCTGCACCCACTCCGCAAGCCGCGGTGGACGGCCTGATCGAAGCTGCTTTGGTCGCTGGCGGGCACGACAACATCTCGGCGATCGTCGTCGACCTGTGGGCGGACGCCGATGCCGAGCCGGATGAGGCCACTTTGCCTCGAGTACGGATTGAGGAGGTCTAGTGGTCAGCTGGGACTACACACCTGGGCGGTGCGTCGCTGTCGTGGGCCGCGACACGGCGCTGCTGGTCGACCTAGCTTTGGATGATCCACTGGTCGCCGAGCTCGTCGCTTGCTTTGAGGGGGCCCCCAGCTTGGATCAGGTGGCCGAGGTTCTCCTGAATGAGGGCTTGCGGCGGGTTGCCGGCTTTGCTGCGGTGTCGTTCGGGGCGGGCGAGGCTCGGGTTCTGGTTCGCGGCGGGTTCTCGGCACGAGCTGACGATGGCGAGCCGATTCTGGGCTCTGGGCTGTGGGTGGATCGCACCCTTGCTGGTGCCCACGCCGTGACCCTGGCCACCGGCTCCCCTTCCG
>Ga0183096_1001958_pt1 | contig 15464 bp, 14 predicted proteins | sample Biomet5_FD_127791 | JGI IMG/M metagenome (GOLD analysis project Ga0183096, IMG submission 127791) | Microbial communities from bioreactor (seeded with sewage sludge) at LBNL, California, USA - Biofuel metagenome 5 (version 2) (version 3) | ecosystem: Engineered > Bioreactor > Anaerobic >... | reverse complement strand
CATTGGATGAGCGCGGAATTTCTACCCGTGAAGCTGCGCGTATTACGGGTATCGCCCATTCCGAGTTTTCCCGTATCCGCAACGCCAGGTTGTCCAGATTTTCATTAGACCGTATGATTACGATTCTGGGAAGGCTGGACAATGATGTTGAGGTGAGCGTCACCTTTCAAAAGCGTCAATCAGTCGCACAGAATAGCGCTCATATTTGAAGCTGTGTTTCGAATATCACGGATAGGCAGTATTGATATCACGCATCGAGCAGCTTCTGTTTTTCTGAGAATTACGCAGAAAAGCATTATTTGGCAGAATTATGCTATTTTTCGTCGTCGGAACGTTTGAAAAAAAATCAAGAGGTCTCAATCTGAATTTTCAAGCACCTGAAATCATTTGCTTGTTCTTTTGAGCGCTCCTGAATGCCATGCCAGCAATATATTGAAATTATTAAACTTTTCCTTGTCCATCGTACGTCTTCAACAGTATTTTGTTGGCGCCTGCCAACCGGATTTTGGCTTTCTTTGGCGGGCCTGCCACTGAGCCGCCAACAGGTATTTGGCGGCTGTGGTCGGGTAGCCAACACGGCTGTGGTTAGGCAGTCACACGGCCAAGTTCTTTATTGTTTTTATTCAAAACAGATTGCATCGATCATTTATCTATAGAAAAATCGGAAGGAGCAGTATGAGAGGCCTTTGCGGTAACTGTCATTAATGTTTCTTGCTGTGCAAGCATATCACAAGTCTTCAATAAAGCTTCAGCATAAACGAACGCAGATTTTTTTACACATTTTTTTGTAATGAATAGCGTCCATACGCTAAGCATTGAGATAGAAGTTACTAACGATATTAGCAGACCAATTGGAAGTAAGTTAAAATCAATATCTGAAAAATTACGAGTTGATATTGTCTTATAACCTATCACGGCCCATGCTATAGACAAAAGAGCGATACTAATCGCAATATATTTTATTCCGAGGCAATTACGGGAAAACCCGTACGAAATATTTTCGAGAAATAGTAGATTAAATTTTTTCTTGTCTCTTGTTTGTCCCAGTAGCCACTCGATGGCAGATGAATAGACGTTGTCTGCCATATTTTGCTTCTTGAGTTCTTGATCTTCGGTGGGAAATTTTGTTTTTATTTTTTGCGACAAAAAAGTATGATACCGTTTTTTTGTGATTGGATCAATTGTATTATCTCTATGCCGAAGAAGTTGTGTCGTTGGCTTTCCACCCCAACTTTTATATAAAGAATTTTCCAATCGTTTCCCTAGGTTACGGCATATGGAGGTCAAAAGATAAAATATTCCAAATGTTGCTAACAAACCAACCAAAGCGGTCTGCGCTTGAAGTCTAACAGCATATAAACCAACTAAGACCCCTACCGGGGGAATTATTGCAAGCAGCACAGGATTAAGACGCGCTTTCCTGTCGTAGCTATCCATCAATGCAGAGAAAATATCTAATCCCATGACTCCACCTCATTGGAAAAGCCTAGGGGCGTGGCTGACGTCCACCCTTCACGGTCAGGCATACCTCTGCTGTGTCGTTTTGATAGCCCCTTGGTGGCATTAACTTTGACACCTCTTCTGATGAATGTGTTGATAACCATCTTCTTGGGGTGGGTTTTGGAATTCTCGCTTGCCGATACAAAGGCAAATTTTTCATATCGATCTGGTGATTTTGACAATTTTTTTCCTATAAGCCGGTTTAGAATTGATGTTGACACATTGTTTCTACTGCCATGATGAGGTATTTGTATGAATTGTATATCTGATGGAGCGTTTATGCCATTGGATTCTAAGTAGTCAACGGCCTTTCCAAGGGCTTTTATTCCTGCATCACCTGTCAGGAGAATCCCGTGTTTATAATCTTGCATATAGGCGTACAATATCGCACAGCTTTCATTTTCTGCCGATGTTATGACGTCTTCCCGCAAAAGTTCGATGGCCCAGGTTTCAGCGATCCAAGTTGTGACTTTTTTGGCAACTGCGGCGAGCATCTTAAGGCGATTGTTGGCGGGGGAAAGAGCTTCTAAAGCTTCTGTTTTTTCTTGATCAGGCGATTTTTCAAAGTCTGCAATCAGATCATGGACATACCATTGTTTATCTGGAGAAAGGACATAGAATGCACCTATATTGGTACCTTGAAAAGGCTCTCTGATACTAATCCCTTTCTCAATGGCAAGCTGTTCAAGTTGATATGCACTAGCCATTTTTTCTTGGAGTCTTTGTTTTAAGCTTTGGTCAGTAATGCGGCCATCTTTAAAATATTTCAGTATTAAATGCGAATAATTCCAAGGTCGATGAAGCCAAAGTGTTCCAACGGTTAGGTTCTCAAGGACAACAGAAAGTCCTGATGAATGATCAGCGTCTGGGTGGGAATTTACAACGTGATCAACATACTCCGTTTTATAATATTTCTTGATATGCTTGACGAGTTGCTCGCCAGATTCTTTTGTCCCTCCATCATAGACAATGACAGTATAATTGCCAGGTTCTCCATACCGCAAAACAATTGCATCTCCGCTCTTATCGCCATGACCAGCGGGCAAAAAGTCAATTTCAAAAGGCATAGTTTCTTCCTCTAGTCGATTCTACACACTACTGACAAAAATATATAGCTTTATCGATCCTGGTGCTTGCCATCATTGACACCAATGAATGCATGGTGTCAGTCACCCTATATCATTTTGATTTTCTATCCACGAATAAATTTTTACACCCCAATGTACACTGTATTTGTATAGAATTATGCCGGTAATTCTGATGTTGACTGCTTAAAATTGGGGACTATTTAAGGAAACACGTACACGAAGAGCAATTGAGAGGAGGCCTTGTGTCTAGCAAAATCACATTCTATCCATTGGGCAACGCAGACACGGCACTAATCCGCCTTGCCGATTCTCGTCTTATTCTTGTTGACTTCGCAAACATGCGAGATCCCTCAGACAAGGATGACAAGCGATGCGACCTCCCCGCCGAAATGCGTCGTGCCCTGGCTGATGCCGGCAAGAAGGACTTTACTGCCGTCTGTTTCACGCATCTTGATACAGACCATGTCAAGGGGATGAAGGATTTCTTTTGGCTCGAATACCTCGCGTCGTCCCAGATCGCCGGCCGCCCGAAGATCGAAGAACTTTGGGTGCCAGCCTCGGCCATAACCGAAACCGGGGTTGAAGACGATGCCTGGGCGGTCCGACAGGAAGCCCGCTACCGTCTCAAGAAAGGCAGTGGCATCAAGGTTTTTTCCCGACCTGAGGCGCTAAAGGCTTTCCTTGACGAGATCGGATTGACCATCGAGGAGCGCAAAAGCTGCATTGTGGACGCCGGGCAGACCGTTCCCGGCTTTAAGCTTGACAGATCGGAGGCGGCCGAGTTCTTCGTCCACTGCCCCTTCGCTTGGCGCACGGATGATCAGGGTATTGAAGACCGGAACCAAGACTCCATCGTCTTCCAGGTCACTTTCCGAGAGGGCGGCCAAGACACTTATGCCCTCTTTGGTTCGGACGTGAAGTCCGAGACGATATCCCAGATCGTAGCAACCTCCAAGCGGCACGGGCGTGAAAGCAGGCTGCTTTGGGACGTACTGAAACTGTTCCACCACTGCTCCTACAAGTCCCTAGACGAGAGCAATAAGGGAGAGGACGAAACGATCCCTATCCCCGACGTCAAATGGCTCATCGAAGACAGGGGCCGCGATGGTTGTATCATCGCCTCACCAAGCAAGCCTATCCCGAAGAAGGGGACAGAGGAGGATCAGAATCTGCAGCCTCCACATCGGCAGGCCGCTACTTACTACCGCCGCGTGATTAAGGAGAAGGATGGCGAGTTCAGAGTGACTATGGAACATCCCACCCAACATGCCCCAAAGCCTTTTAGCGTTGAAATTACCCGCTCGGGCGCCAGAATGGTTACTGCCGTCGCAAGCGCAATCGGTACAGCTACGTCAACCACTTCTAGGGCGGGCTAGCGACTCTATGCATCCGTGGTTCGCGTCACTGAAAAAGATCGGGATCGATGACCTCCTCCAGCCGATGGCTAGGGATTTTGCTAGGTTCATTTCCCGCCATGGCAGCGGCTCTGCGAGACTTGAAGGTGCGCGACGGCTTGAGGCCGGGGATGAGGTCCTGCTCGTACGGATAGCCACAGGCCGCCCGCAACGGTCCCCCTATCCCTTCTTGCGGGAAGAAGTCGTAGGGATACTTTTTTCACCGAATGCGCACCCTTACGTGATGTCCGCCAGGGAGGATTTTCCCGATATCCCCCATCAGAACCTTGTACGTTCGGGAAATCCCTACAGCCTCTGCATTGATGACCGGGAGTGGCGGGAGGCAAAGCTCACCTATACCCCGGCCGAACTACTCCAGCGAATAGTCATTTGGTTTGAAAAGGCCGGCAAGGACGAGCTTCACGAGGTGAACCAGCCGCTCGACCCGTACTTCATTGGAAGTTCAAACACTGTCATCCTGCCCGGTCCAGTTTTCAAACAGCAACCGGACGAGCGATGCGACTTGGTGGTGGTTCAGGCCGATGAAGAGTCTGGGGTGCTAAGACTTGAGTATTCGAGCGCTATTGATCTTCCAAAGCTAAAAAAAATGATCCCAAGCTGCATTTTTATTACTTGCGAGGTCCAACCTGACCGGATGTCTAGACTGCGAGCCGCACCGTCCAATCTCGCCATGCTGCATACTGAGATGGAAGCCAGAGGGACCAGCGTGCTTGATATCCTGGCGGGGAATATAGGCACTTGGATTTCAGAGGATGACGTTTGGAAGAAGTTTCGCTTTGAATCCCACCTGGGGATATTGGTTAAGATGCCAGTTATCCATCCGAGAACTGGTCAGACCGGCGCTTATAGCCTGATAGCGTTTGTCACTGAATGCTCTTTGGGGGATGTTGGGATATCTCTCGGCCGTCTGGACAAGAACGACAAGGGGATAGGAGACCTCCACTACGTGCCTGTGCTGAACCCAGGCCCGATTGTCCCTGCCGCAGTCGAGCATATCCAGCTTGACCCCCTGAATGTAACTGCAAATTTTGATTCTGACCTTGCTGCCCGCATGGCCGGCCGAAATAAATGTGACCCGAGAAAGGTGGCAATGGTTGGCGCGGGTGCAGTTGGCTCCATTGTGGCAGACTCTCTTGCCCGCGAAGGACGCTTTGGTTGGACCATCATTGATAATGATACATTACTCCCACATAACTTGGCGCGGCATGCGCTTTCCGGGAATTTTGTAGGCCTTCCAAAGGCCAAATGCTTAGCATATCATCTTCAGAAAACCGTGTGCGGATGTGAAGCCAGCGGAATCGTCGCTGACGTCATCGAGCCTAACGACCATGCAGGGCAGATCGAGAACTCCCTAAATGATGCTGAAATAATATTGGATGCTTCTGCTTCCGTCCCGGTCAGCCGGCACCTTTGTGATCTACCGGCTACGGCACGCCGTGCTGCCTTTTTTTTCAACCCAGCAGGCACTGCCGCAGTGCTCATGGTCGAGGACGCCGAGCGTGAGGTTGACCTTCGGGCCCTTGAGGCGGCCTTCTATGCCAGGATTTTGGACGTTCCCGCCCTGGCGGATATTCTTGTGGTACCGCCTGAACGCCTTCCGTACTCTGGTGATTGCAGAGCCATGACCACCAGAATGCCCTCTTCCCGCGCCCAGATACTCAGTGGCCTCATAAGCCAAGGGCTGGGCAAGGCATTGGATACCCCCCAGGCATATCTGCAGGTCTGGCAGCTTGGGGACGACGGTTCCGTCACGGTATCGGGTCAACGGCCGGAAGCGCTTTTGAGGTACCCTCTGGACGAATGGACAGTCCGTTTGCTCCCTTTGGTAGCTGACCGTCTTCAGGGCATGCGACAGGATAAGCTTCCAAGCGAAACTGGTGGGGCGCTCCTAGGAGTCGTGGATATCACTAAAAAAAGCATTGAAATCATTTGGGCGTTGCCACCTCCTCCCGACAGTGAGGGACGACCTACCGGATTCTTGCGAGGGACAGAAGGTCTAGAAAAGATGGTCAATCAGTGCATGGCACTTACTTTAGACCATATTCGCTATGTTGGAGAATGGCATTCACACCCAAGACAATGTAGTATTACGCCAAGCCATATCGATTTTGAACAATTAAGAATACTATCAGAGACGCTTTCCATGGATGGTTTCCCAGGTGTTCAATTAATAATTGGTGATTTTGGATTGAATATTTATTTAGGAATTTTTACTGAACATTATGATGATATTTGATAAATTTTGGCAGCTACTCAATTATGAGCTGGTCTTTAAAAAATATTTTTAATTAAAGTAAAAGCATGATTTCTTGCCCGGATTGAATCCATACATGCCCTTAGTTAAATTCTCTGCAAATTTCACTAAAGTCTAGTGGAATAAATTTAGTTGTATCATCACAGAATTTATTCCAAACAGCATAAAGGTTTTTAATAGATTTTGCATAGCTCATTGTCCTGTTGCGCCCATTTAACTTGAACTCATCGCATTGTGTTCCAGTGAAGACCAGTGTTCTTGCGTCAAGAAAAAAACGCATTGCAACAAAATTTGGATATTCACAATTTTCTTTATGCTGCTTAAAGTTATCATCTTCGAACAGCTTGTTTTCAGCAAAAACAACATCTGCAACAGCAGCTTCTTTTTGTCTTAAAAAATTAGCAGAAACTCCAAAAGTCATCATCGTTTTTCCTAGAAGAGCAGGGTATGCTAAATTTAATACATCAGAATTGAAATTTCTAATCAAACTATTATTTTCAAACACAATAATCCTACAAAACGATGGTCTCCTGCATTTTTGTTGATTAATTCTTAGATTATTCAAGCAAAAAGTGTCCCAGGTTCTAAAATGACTAAATAAATCGAGGTCCCTCGCTGTAGTATTTAATTTTAAAATTATTTTTTTAATATCTTGTTTTTTATGCATATCATCCTTGTCGCCATGAACATATTCACCCAAAAGCTTGCGAAAAGATTTGAATTCATCATTTGTAATACAGCCGTTTATCCCTTCCTTTATTGATAATTCAGATATCAATAGATTGACGATTGACTCTGCTGAATATGGGAAAAAAACTGTTACAAATCCGCCGTTCTTAACAATTTTTGAAAGGTTTTCAAGACAATCAGAGTAACTGTTGGGTCGTACATCATCAAAAACTCTACTTAGCCAGGTAACTGTTCCTAATCGTGAAGTTACTTCTTCGTCAAGCTGAATACATTTTCTAAGCCCAGTAGAACTATGATTGTATGGGCAAATAATATGAGCTTGAGGCATTAAACAATTTTCGATACTGTCGCCAGTTGGTTTTTTTATTTCAGCCATATTTGAACTCTTAATCCTACTCAAATCGCAGGCTACAGCAAATGCTGAAGCAGCAGCAATCGCAGCACACCGAAAATTATCACTTTTTCCTGCTTGTGTTGGAGCATTGCATTCGGCAGGCTGACTTAAGGATTTTGTCCTATCCTCAATAGGGTCATCGGCAAAATCCGAAATCCCTTTTATTGTTAAACACGGTATATTATATTGTCTGCAGACATAAGCGATTGAATACGATTCCATATCAAAAGCAACAGCTTTTCGATTGAGCATTTTTTCTTTAACTATAGTATCAACATAGTTACTGCTAGCAACAACAACTTCACCGCTAAGAAAAGTTGCAAGACTAGCTTTGGCATTCATAACAGCATGTTGACTGGCATAAGAATGTTCGCCAGATTTATGGCTCCAGCAAAACCAATCAGATATGCTAGATTGATGTTGCCAAATTTTTGCTTGTTTTTCCCACGTAGTTTCTGCTATAATTTGTTGAAGTAATGCAGGCGGAAACGAGGAAGGAACATTGCTAAGGTCGCGCATCTCAAATATTTTGTTCGAGCCAACAATTTTTCCGTAAGAATGATATCCATATTGTTCCGCAACATATATATCACCCAAATGCGGTTGCATTTTATCTGAACGATAGGCTCCGCACAAACCAACAACAACAACGCAACGTGGCAAAAGATTTTCACATAGTTGAGTTATTTTTACTGCAGAACGCACCCCACCCATCTCTGCAGTAGTAACAACACCAATGCGCTGCCCATCTATTTCAATCATCTTTAATGACGAGTCAGATCCAAGCAATGGATCAGGTTTTAAATTTTCAATTTGGCCTCTACAACACAATCTGTTTTTTCCAAGAAGATACCGGACTAAAAAATAGCACTCTTCTCTGAGGGCTGTAAAATAAATAAGATCGTATCGTGTACCACTCATAGACCATTTTTCTCCAATAAATTAATCTTAACTATGCCACGCTCAAATCTTGCTACCTTGGTGCACATACGTTCCACCCATTTAAAATCATGGCTGGCAACCAAAACAGAAACATTTTTATTGTTGACAACAGACATAACAAGCTCATCGGCTACAATCTTAATCTCCTCATCTAAGGATGCAAGATGCTCATCTAATAAGAGAACTTTTGGCTGACCAAGAACGGCGACAATAATAGCCAATAATTGACGCTGTCCGCCTGAAAGGATTCTAGTTGCTAAATTTTTTCTTTGGATTATAAAATCAGCCGCCTTTTCCGAAAGCTTAGAAATAATATCGAGAACGTCATTTAGTTTAGGAAAATTTAAAGCAAGCTTTGAATTCCGTTTGTTTGCCAAAGCTAAACTTTCTTCAACTGTTAGTTCTGATGCAAGCGATTTATAGCTTTCTTGAGAAACACGACCAATAAAACGTGCCCTTTTGTGAACTAAGCTACCATCAACATCTTGATTAACAAAAAAAATTTTCCCAGATGTTTGCGTTAATTCGCCAGCAATAATTCGTAATAAAGTGGTCTTCCCACAACCATTTGGCCCCATCAAAGCGATAAGCTCTTTTGGTGCTAAAGAAAAATTCACACCTTTGAAAATAGTAACTGGTTTATCTCCAGGTTGGTCAAACTCTATCCCTAAATCAAAAACACTAATTAAGCAATCTATGTCTTTCATCGCTATTCAATGCCAATAAGGCAATAGTTATCAATCCCGTCCCAAGTTTCACATCAATAGACGAAATACCCAACGAATAAGCTACCCCAACGACAAGCTCATAAATTAATATTCCAACAGGGGCAGCTAATAGTTGTACCAGCAAGGAATCCCGACCACATATTTTTTCACCTATAATAAGACTGGCAATGCCGATAATGATAGTTCCTGTCCCAAGTGATACGTCGGCAAATCCGAATTTTAGAGCAAGGAAAGCTCCAGAAATAGCTATGAGGCAGCTAGAAAATGACACCAGTACAAGTCGAAAAAAATTTGGGTTTCTGGCGATACTTGAAAGAAAATCTGGTGAACTCCCGGTAGTACGCAAGGCTGTGCCGAATTCTGTTTTAAAAAATATGAAAATAACTAACCAAGTTCCAAGGGATACTGTCAAGAGTATTAGCATGCGGTACTTAACATTTCCGAATGCAGATTCTAGTACGCTATATATAGGCAGATTAGCCCTTCCTAATATACGTAAATTGAACGAATATAGGATTGTTAAGATCACTACGCTAGCAAGCAAAGGATTAATCCTTAAGCGATTAGCAATATACGCAGTGACTACTCCAATTAATAAACCAGCGAATGCAGCTCCTGCGAGAGCAGATGATATCCCCCACCCTAGGTAGATTAATTTAGCAAAAGTTATAGCACCTAAGGAAAACACTCCATCAACAGATAAATCAGGAAAGCCAGCAAAACGAAATGTAAAAATAATAGCAATGGTAACAAATGACAAAATTGCAGTTAATTCAATAATAGATAATAGCTGATACATATGATTGTACTATTTAATTAAACTTCCATCGCAATACCCGCAGTTGCATCGGAATTCTGCAGGGATTGAATCTTCAGTATTCCTATAGTCGCAAACGATCTCTTGCCCAGATTCTACGGATACTACTGTAATTAATTGAATTATTCTGTCGTCAAATTGCAAATAACTATTTGGTTCACATGAATGGTTTTCCCAGCGAAGCATCCCGTCAAGGAGGTGGGTATTGGAACTCCTTTGGATACTTGCATAAATTGGAGAAGGCGTGATGCTATAATCATCTGAAGCATAAACGAGCATACCGGATGGTATATTAGTCTTTGCGAAAATCCCTTTGCCATGGATGGCAGAAGAGCGGATATCTAGTGGAAAATATTGTACTTGACCTATAGATGAACTCATTTGCCTTTCCCCTCAGATATTGTGTTGTACATTTGTTTCGCCCTGGTGCGGAGAGAATCCGGTATAGTCACGCCCATTTTTTTGGCTGCTATTAAATTAATGTATAAATCTCCTCCTTCCGTGTAACGGACAGGGAGATTCTTTACAGGTTTCCCTTGGCTAACAGATATAATTAATTTAGCAACTTCTTGACCTACATTATAATAATTCTGTCCAACGGCAGCTATTGCCCCTCGTTCGACAGAAGAATAGTCCCCTGCAAAAAGAGGAATTTTGTTCTCAACGCAGTACGCAACAAGCGCCGGGAAAGCCTGGGTAATAGTCACATCATTTGCAGTAAAAATAAAATCAACTTTATCTTTAAAATATGGTAATGCCTCAGCTATTTCAGTAATTGAATGAGCAGACTTCTCAACAATGTCAAAATGTTTAATTTTTGCCTGACTACGAATTAGTGGCAAGGTGGCAGCGGAACTAGGGTCGTTGGGATCAAAGATAATTCCCATACGAGAAGCCTGTGGCAGGATCTCTCGAATAAGATTAAATTCGGCGGATATTGGCCAAAGATCACTAACACCCGTAATATTGCCTTCTGGAGCATTGGGATCAGTAACAAGACCAGCTGCCACTGGATCGGTAACCGCAGCAAATATTACAATATCATTGCTGCAATTTTTCTTTGTTGCCTGCGCTGTTGCTGTAAATATTGGAACAAAAATTTGTACCCCCGCGTCTTTGTAGTTGGCGATTATTTGTGGTATGACAGAGGCGTCACCATTAGCATTTTTCGTAATTACAATGAATTTATTTTTATTTTCAGGTGTAAGGCCGTCCTTGATTCCCTGGGCAACATCCGCAACAGCCTGATGCACCATCGGTTCAATAATCCCAATTTTAATAGATTGTTGCTGGTGTTGGTTTAAAAGATAAATGACGAGTGCTAAGCCAACAACTGTAAAAATAGCAATAGCAATTCGTTTTAAATTCATAAAAATCTCCGGAAGGTTAGTTGGCTAGCATTGTTGTCGTTGCACTTAAAAAAAGCACCAAATACGTTCATTGTCATTTGCGACATTTTCCGCTCCAATTAATACATAGGCCGTTTTGCATAGCCTATGAAACTCATGTAAAAAATGTTGTGTACAATGTCGAACCTTTTCCAAAAATTCTAGCTGGATAGGCATAGACGCGCAGCTCACCTACCCTCCACAAATACCGAGAATGTTTAGTTCAAGTGAAATCAGAATGCAAGCGGCATCATCTCCTCGAACCTCAGGGTAAGACCGAAGTGCTAAGCAGAGCCATAATGGCAATGGCAACTTTTGTTTATCGTAAGACCCACTAGGCGAGAGGCTCCGAAGAACCTCTCGCTATCAATTCCACTCTCAAACTCCAACAAGGCTGGGCAACTTCCCTACCGCCTTTTCCTTCTCACCTTCAAGATAGTGGTAGTAGACATCAGCGGTCATCTTCACGGTCGAGTGCCCCATCAGCTTCGAGACGGCTGCCAAGTCCGCACCATTGCTGAGCATGGTTGTCGCGAAGAGATGGCGCAAATCGTACATCCTGACCGGCACCTTGATCCCGGCGAGGTCACATGCGGTATTGAAGCTCTTCCGAATCGTCGTCACCGGCTTCCCCCGGTACTCGATGATGTACGAAGACTGGCTCTTGTCCCGCATCTCTCGCAAACGCTCCAGAAAGGCCGGCGTTACCGGGACAGTCCGAAAGGTCTTCGTCTTGGTCGCGTAAATCCGGACCGTGGACTTCTCGAAATCCACGTGCTCCCAGCGAAGCGCGAATAACTCCGAGGGGCCAGGCCGGGTGCCCAGGTTGAAGCACACCTCCATCGCCCAACGGATATGGGGTGCAGCATAGTCCATAATCCGGCGGAGGTCATCAACGTTGACCTGGACATCACGGGGGCGCTCCTTCGCTTTCTTCCGTCCTTTCATAGGGTTCCTGACGATGAGCTCCATCTCGATGCCGAAGTTGAACATGGCGTCCAGGTAGTCGCAGTATCGATTCACGCAGGCCTGGGACCGGGGTTTCTTCGTTTGCGGGCTAACCCCCTGCATCTGCCTGATAAACGGAACGATGTTCTTCAAATAGCTCATGCTTTCAACAGGTGTGTCCCTGCCGATCACGCCGAAGAACATGTTCTTGAGCAACCCGGCCAGGGAGATGATGTGCCTGTCCGTCCTTCCCGAGACCCGCAAGTGGTCCAGGTACATCCTCGACAGCTCACCGAAAGTAATCCCGCCAGACTTGTTCCCAACCGAAGCCACCGACACAACCTGAGGCTTTGGGGTGACACATGAAGCCACTGGCGCAGCAACCGCCCCATCTGCTCCTACCGGAACCACTTCTGGCAATGCCACCTCTCCAGCAGCAACCTCCGTCGCCACCTGGGTCACAGACGGACTCTGGACAGTTCCCTGGACTCCAAGGGTGATCGATTCTGGATCAGGGATCGGCAGACCAATCTCCTTGGCCCGCTTGACAGCAAGGTCGAAAGCCTCAGCCCGAAGTCGAGCCTCGTCGCCTCGGCCAAAAGATTTATCGTGCCGTTTGCCGTTTTCATGAAAACAGACCATATAACGCCCATCACGTTGATAAACGCTCATAAGCACCTCCAAGTGCAAGTTGATTTAGTAATTTCGAAATGAACTGCGAGAACCGAAACAAGCTGCCGAAACAGTTTGATTCGAGTAGCCAGATGTTGTTCAGAAATCTCAAAGAAAGGGGCAGAACGCCCCTTTTGGAAAGAAGCTAAATCGTATTCAGCAGAATCTCTTCAACTTCCTCCTCTTGGACCCCAAGATAACGTCGAGTTATCGAAGGGCTACTGTGGTTTAAGCGTTTTGCCAGCAACTCCCAGGAGACCCCGAAGGTCTTCCGCTGGTGATAGCACCAGGTTTTCCGAAGGGTGTGTGCTCCAAAGTTGCCTGAAAGGTTGATCTCGTCGCACCACCGTTGCACCATCATCGTGACGGCGTAGGTGGTCAGCGGATAATTTCTCCCCTTCCTGCTTTTAAACAGGTAATGGTCATCTTCAAGTTCCGTAGTCGCAAGATGCTCTTCGAGAGCACTCTTGATTTCCTTGTTCATGATGAAGATGTTTTCCTTGCCAGTTTTCTTTTCCTTGAGGCCGATGCGGTCGCCTATTTTGCAATCCTTCACATCGGAGACTTTAAGGGCCAAGATGTCCTGTACCCGGAGACCTGAATTGATCCCCATGATGAACAGGAGCCGATTTCTCGGTTGATTGATCAAGAGTTTTTTGATGCTCTTGATGTTCTTGAGGTCGATAATGGGCTCAACTTTCATGAGCACCTCCCTTGTAAAGATGGTTTTCCATTTTAAAACCCACCATATCGAACATTCAAAACCAGGGTCGGTGGGGACATCCCGGCTGATGCTGGGATATCCCGTTGTAATTCAACAACTAGTCCAGACCTCTGGTCTGAATGTACGTTTCTCCGTAATAACGGTCTTCCCTTTTGTTGAGTTTCCGCTATTATAATGAATTCATATCTGTATATTTTCGTCCATTTAACCAGTAGTTGCGAGAGGCCATGTGGAAGCGCGAACCAGACAATCTGTTGCGCAGAAGATAAAAAGCGGGATTGAAAAAGAAGAAAATGCCACCTCCGAAGAGTATGGCATTATCAACAGGTTCACGTTAAATGACCGTCAGAATGATTCGGCCGTCCTCGGCAGTGATAGCGAACTCGTCACCCTCCTTGAGCTCCAGTTCGCCCAGGTCCACCTTGTGGATGTTGAAACAGACGACACCCTTCTTGTTGACGTAAGGCCGACTCGAACTCTTGAGGTAGAGCCCCTTCACGTCGTAAAAGGCCCGGTCATCGCTGATGAGCCGCAGCACGTAGTGCTTGAGTGTCGGCTTATGAGTAATGCCCATCCGTTCCATGATCGACTTGGCGTCGAGCCCCTCCTTGATGCACTCCCGAAGAGTCGCAGCATTGTACTTTGACTCGGGACGCTTCTTGGGTTCGGAGCCCATCTCCAGGGACGTATCCGTGGTATTCTTCTTGGTCGACATAATCGCTCCTTTGTTGATAATGGTTATATGGGTAATATATCTGTATATCTGCGCAAAAATCACAGTATTTACGCTCGAAATTACTTGATTTAGCCTGTTTTTTGCTGATTCTGGCCCTGAAATCGTCATTTTCCGCGTGCTGGAATCGGCCATTGGGTGGAGGACGCGATTTCCGGGGTTTTCGGGGTCGGGGGAGGCCAAACCATAGGGACAGCCCCAAATTCGCAGGAGAGGGGAGTATACGAGGTCGATTTTCCGGGAGGGGGAGGGGCCGGTCCTGGGGAAGGGCCGGGGCAGAGAAACGGCAACTACCAACTCAACCAGGACGCCGCCGTTAGACACTACGAGGACCAAGAAAATCAGCGCCGAAAATTGACCCCATCCCCAGGTCAGAAACAAAAACAACCTCCTGGTGTTACCCAGGAGGCTGCCGTTTCAATCCGAACACGACAGCCGCCCATCAAGCGCCACGGATAATCCCGATGACGCCGATGAGCACCCGGTCGAATAGGACTGTCACCAATCCCAAGCTCCGTATCACCACCGGACATACGATTTTCTCGTATCCGGCGATCCCGAAATGATGTTCCCCTTTTTTGAATAGATGCAAGATAGACTGAAAACTATGTAAATGTTACCGAAGCTCTAGACGAAGAGCCCCTATAATTTCCAAGACGTTGTTTTCTACTTGCTCGTTCACGACGACAGTCTTCACTTAAACCGAACCATTCGAAGTTTCGTCTCGCATCACGGGGAACATCATTCCGGGGTACTCCTTACAAGTACGCTGACACCCACGGCTCTTTACAAGCATGGGCTTCCCTTGGTCATTTATCCAATCTGTTCGGAACCATCCAACATCTAAACGCATCCATATATCCGAAAGAGGTGATTTCCTGATTCCCCTTCCTGTGCTTATAGAGATAAGCAATTTCTGTTTGTCACGAACATCATTTGATATATGGGCCACCTTGATCTAGTCAGTATGAAACTGAAAGCAGGCTGGTTCTTCGGTCTCAGCCCTTCCCCCATCGTTGTCACCATTGACGGGTTGGCAGGCCCTTTGCTTTTGAAAGAGCAAAGCGACATTTGATTTATTGACCTCGATCCTTTCAGGTTAAGGATCGTCCGTACAACAACGGCACTGAGACTGGATAAACTGCAAGGCCCCCATAACATTAATAGCTGT
>Ga0183096_1001957_pt1 | contig 15495 bp, 9 predicted proteins | sample Biomet5_FD_127791 | JGI IMG/M metagenome (GOLD analysis project Ga0183096, IMG submission 127791) | Microbial communities from bioreactor (seeded with sewage sludge) at LBNL, California, USA - Biofuel metagenome 5 (version 2) (version 3) | ecosystem: Engineered > Bioreactor > Anaerobic >... | reverse complement strand
CACGGGGATCGGGATAGACGAGAAGTTTCTGCCGCACCTGTTTGAGGCGTTTTCGCAGGAGAACCGCGGGCGGACGTCGGCATACGGCGGGACGGGGCTGGGGCTCTCCATCAGCAAGAACATCGTGGGGCTGATGGGCGGGGACATCACGGTGCACTCGATAAAGGACGTGGGGTCCGAGTTCACGGTGGAGGTGGAGCTGGGGCTGTCGGAGTCGTCGATAAGGCGGCACGAGCTGCTTTTGGACGGCAAGCTGCAGCCGCTGTTCACGCTGATAGTGGACGACGACGTGATCGTGTGCCGGCACACGCAGATGATACTGGACGAGGCGGGGCTGAAGGCGGAATGGGTGGACTCCGGAGCCGGGGCTGTGGCGAAGGTGAAGGAGCAGCGGCACCTGAGCGCGGATTACGACCTCATCCTGCTGGACTGGAAGATGCCGGACATGGACGGGATAGAGACGGCGCGGGAGATAAGGAAGATCGTGGGGCCGGAAGTGACGATCATCATCATGACGGCTTACGACTGGACGGACATAGAGAAGAAGGCGAAGGCGGCGGGCGTGGACATGTTCATGCGCAAGCCGATATTCGCGTCGTCGGTGACGAAGGCGTTCGAGAACGTCTTTCTGCGGAAGAAGACGGACGAGGAGCCGGAGGTGAAGAAGCAGTACGACTTCACGGGCAAGAGGGTCCTGCTGGCGGAGGACAACGAGATAAACGCGGAGATCGCGCGGAACATTCTGGAGATGAAGGGGTGCGAGGTGGAGCTCGCGGAGAACGGCGCGATCGCGATAGAGATGTTCACGAGCAACGCGTCGGGGTACTACGACGCGATACTGATGGACGTGCGCATGCCGATAATGGACGGGCTGGAGGCGACGAAGACCATCCGCGCGATGAAGAAGGAGAGCAGCAAGACCATCCCCATCATCGCCATGACCGCCAACGCCTTTCAGGAGGACGTCAACATGTCCCTCGAAAGCGGCATGAACGCCCACCTCGCCAAACCGATAGACCCGTCGCTGCTGTTCGAGACCATGGAGCGTTTCTTCTCCGGGCAAAAATGAGCGGACCCCGGAAAATATTTGGTTAGGAAGTCTTTTTAGTGGACAACAAATCGGATTCTCTGGTCGCGCTGATCCTGGAGCTGCTGCTGACGGTGTGCGTGTGCGTCGCCGTGGTCGTCTCCAACATAAACGTGGTGCGGAACGAGTCGCGCCAGTACACCTCCGAGATAGAGTCGGATTACCGCAACTTTGAGGACAGGTATGTGTCCGTATTCAAAGCGGTCGTCGTGCCGGTCGAGGAAATGATAAACAAGGACCCGCCCTTCGACGAGATGCAGGCTTGGCTGCAAAGCCACGACAAGGCTTTCGAGGCGGCGGTGGGCGAGGGCGTTTACGACGGCTTAGCCATGACATACAAGGGCGGCTACGTCCACAGCTGGGATTACGGGGACTACTCCGACTACGACCCGAACACCCGCCCGTGGTATCAGGCGGCGCAGAAAGCCGGCGGCGAGGTGACCGTCGTGGCGCCCTACATATCCTTCCTCGGGGATGAATACCTAAGCTCCGACCAGCTCATCATCATGACGGTGGCGCAGAAGTACACGGACGAGATCAGCTTCGACCTCGACCTCAAGATCTCGGAGCTCGCCTCCCTTGTCAACAACAGAACGATCGGGTACGACGACACCACGGCCCTGTTCTTCAACAGCGACGGTTATATACTCAGCGCGTCGGATCAGTCGCTCTACAGCCACAACGTCGACACCCCGGACGACGCCCTCAGCGCCGAGCTCAGCAGCGGGATCAAAAACGCCCTGGCAAAGCCCGGCGAGCTCGTCCTGACAAGGCTTTCCGGCCGTCATTCGTATTCATATTTTTACGCGGCGTCCGACGACCTCGGGAACACGTGCTGCGTCATCATCCCGTTCAGCGTCGTGTTCGCAAAGCATTTTCTGCTGGTGGGCATCGTGCTCGTGCTGCTCATCACAATGGAGTTAAGCATTTTCCGGCGCAACAGCAGGATCTTTTCCGAGATGTCCGCGCGCGACAGCCTGATAACCAGCATCTCCCGCGCCGCCTTCAAGAAGCAGCTCTACGTTGATTTGGGCACGATGAAATGCACCTGCGACGACGAGGACCGCGACATGATAAACACCGACGACTACCATGCCGTCTACAACGGCCTGTGCTCGGTGCTGGCGGACGACGGCGACCGGGACGACTTCGCGGCCGTGCTCTCGCCGGAGGCCCTGTCCAAACGCGAGGGCGCCGGCTTCACGAGGAAAAAATTCGCCTTCGACCTGATGAAAAACGGCGTCGCCGCGAGGTATGTGCTCGAATTCAGCATCTTCGCCACCAATACGGGCGGCAGGCCCACGGCCGTCATCCTGGGCAACAACGTGACGGACAAGGAAAAGAAACAGCAGCGGCTGCTCCAGTCCATAGCGCACCATTACGCCGCCGCGCTGACAGGGAACACCGCCACGCGGCGTGTGGACATAATCAAACTGGACGAATATTACCAGACGGTCTTCGACAGGGGTATCTCCGCGGACGAGCTGCACGCGCGTTTCGCCGACGCCTATGTCAGGGAGGAATACCGGCAGGCGTTCCTCGAGGCCGTCTCGTTCGACTATATAGACAGGCGCCTGCACGAGGAGGACGGCTACAGCATCACGATCGGCCTCAATAACGGGCACTGGCACACCATAAGGATCATCCGGGACGAGGACTTTGAAAACACGCACGAGTTCGTCATGTCCGTGGAGTACGCGGACGAGCAGATGCGCCAGCAGGAGGCGCTGCAGGAGGCGCTCTCCGCCGCGAACGACGCCATGCGCGCCAAGACGGACTTCCTCTCCCGCATGAGCCACGACATAAGGACGCCCATGAACGGCATCATCGGCATGACGCGCATCGCCCGCGGGGAGGACAACCCGCCGAAGACCGCCGACTGCCTGGAAAAGATTGACATCTCCTCACAATACCTGCTCGGCCTCATCAACGACATACTCGACATGACGCGCATAGAGAGCGGCGGGATCGAGCTGCACCCGGAGCCGTATTTCCCCGGCGAGTTCTCCGACTACATCAGCTCCGTCATCCGCCCGCTGTGCGAGGCCAAAAAACAGCGTTTCACCGTGACGGGGGACACCAGCGGCGAATATGTCCCGCTGGTGGACAAGCTGCGCGTCAACCAGGTGGTGTTCAACCTGCTGTCCAACGCCGTGAAGTACACGCCGGAGGGCGGCGATATAGAGCTGCACATTGAAAAGAAGGCGGCGAACGGCAAGCTCGACATGCTCGTCTGGGTGAAGGACAGCGGCCGCGGCATGAGCCGGGAGTTCCAAAAGGTGCTGTTCGAGCCGTTCGCTCAGGAGGACCGCGTGCGCAGCATGTCCGGCACGAGCAACAGCTCCGGGCTCGGCCTGGCGATCGTCAAAAAGATAATCGACCTGATGGGCGGCACCATAGAGGTGGAGAGCCGCGAAAACCTCGGCAGCAAGTTTGCCATACGCTGCTCCGTGGACTACGCCGACGCCGCTCTCTACAGCTCCGACGAGACCTCCACCCATACGGACGTGGACAGGCTCCGCCTCGCCGGAAAGCGCGTGCTGCTGTGCGAGGACAACGCGATAAACCAGGAGATAGCGCGCTCCCTGCTGGAGCAGGCCAACATGGAGGTGACGCTCGCCGGCGACGGCTTTGCCGCGGTAAAAGCGTTCAGCGCCTCGCCGGAGGGACATTACGACTTCATACTCATGGACATACGCATGCCGGTGATGGACGGCTACGAGGCCACCCGCGACATACGCCGTCTGGAGCGCTCCGACGCGGCGGCCGTGCCCATCATCGCCATGACGGCGGACGCCTTCGCCGACGACGTGCAGCGCTGCCTTGCCGCCGGAATGAACGGGCACATTGCAAAGCCGCTCGACCCGGCCCAGCTCTACGGCACGATGCTGCGTTTCCTGCCGCAGGAGGACGCCCAGGCGTAAAACAGCAAAAACGGTCCTGACTTTCCGCCCGGAGGATGGTATACTCGTCTGAGAATCATCCTGTGGAGGTGCGGATTTGGAAAAGGGCATATTTTACGGCGTGAGCGTGGGCCCGGGCGACCCGGAGCTCATCACGCTGAAAGCGATAAACGCCGTGCGCGGGTGCGAGGTCATCGCCGCGCCGAAGACCAGGGGAGGGGACGAGATCGCCCTCGACATCCTGTCCGCCGCGACGCCTCTGGACGGGAAGGAGATCCTGCGCATAGACTTCGCCATGACGCGCGACCCGGAAAAGCTGCGCAGCAGCCACGAACAGGCGGCGGCGCAGATAACCGAAAAACTTGCGGCCGGCAAGAACGTGGCCATGCCGAACCTCGGGGACGTGTCCGTCTTTTCGACATATTGCTACATAGCCGACCTCGTGCGCGAAAAGGGATACGAGGCCGTGGCCATCCCCGGCGTCACCAGTTTCTGCGCGTCGGCGGCAAAGCTCGGCGTCTCGCTGACCACGATGAACGAGCCGCTGCACATCATCCCTGCCGGCGGCTTCCCGCTCGAAGAGGCGCTCTCCCTGCCCGGGCGCAAGGTGCTGATGAAGGCGGGAAGGTCCCTCGCGCAGGTGAAGGAGGCCCTCCGGGAGCGCGGCCTTTACGACAGGGCCTCTCTGGTCGAGAACTGCGGGCTGCCCGGCGAAAAGGTCTGCCCCAGTCTGGACGACGCGGGCGGCGACACCGGCTATTTTGCGACGATCATCGTTAAATGACATAGAAAATCCGACCCGGCACACAAAGAAGGCGGGCGCGAAAGCGCCCGCCTTCTTTTATTGTCCCGCGCGGAGGTTTTTACGCCCGTTCCTGCCGCAGCGTCCTGCGCCGCGGGGCGGGCCCGTTCCATCCCTGAGCACCGTGAGCACGATGGGCGCCGCCGTGAGCACGCACGCTCTGCGGGCAGCGCCACCCGTGCCGAAAGATTTCAATCCACACACCCCGCGAGGGGTGTGACGTGTTCGTCGCGCCGCCAGTGTAGCCTGCCGCGCCATTTCAATCCACACACCCCGCGAGGGGTGTGACACATCGACCACGGGTTTATTTTACGTTTTCGCGATTTCAATCCACACACCCCGCGAGGGGTGTGACAAGTCCGCCCGATAACTATATCTAAAATTTGAAAATTTCAATCCACACACCCCGCGAGGGGTGTGACAAAGCTGGATATCGATTGAAAGATAGCAAAAAAATTTCAATCCACACACCCCGCGAGGGGTGTGACTTTTCCTCGTACCAAACTTTAATGCAGGCGCCGCCATTTCAATCCACACACCCCGCGAGGGGTGTGACCTTCCGTGTCCGCATTTCGGCCAGCTGTTTGGCCAATTTCAATCCACACACCCCGCGAGGGGTGTGACGCCGGAGGAAAAAACGGCCGAGCGGGAACGGCTATTTCAATCCACACACCCCGCGAGGGGTGTGACGCAGTCGGTAAATTGACAGCTAAACATGTGCGAGAATTTCAATCCACACACCCCGCGATGGGTGTGACTTAGATCCCATAACGTGTACGGCTTTTTCGCCGCATTTCAATCCACACACCCCGCGAGGGGTGTGACGTCGATATCGCCTGACGGGCAGCCGGGAGCGCCGGATTTCAATCCACACACCCCGCGAGGGGTGTGACCTGAAAAGGCCGATAAACGACAGAATCAGAGCGATTTCAATCCACACACCCCGCGAGGGGTGTGACGACGGCATACATGAACGCAATTTGTGCGCAAATCATTTCAATCCACACACCCCGCGAGGGGTGTGACGCTTGCGATGCACCGACCGGCCGAACCAATGACCGATTTCAATCCACACACCCCGCGAGGGGTGTGACAATCCATTATTGTGGCCACGATGCTGGCAGAACCATTTCAATCCACACACCCCGCGAGGGGTGTGACCCGTGAGTGGAAAACGATCATCGACCCGATGGACATTTCAATCCACACACCCCGCGAGGGGTGTGACGCGGCAAACGGATGGATAACGCCTGCAGGAATTATTTCAATCCACACACCCCGCGAGGGGTGTGACATCGCCCTTATGCCCGCCGCTTTTGCCCATGCCTTATTTCAATCCACACACCCCGCGAGGGGTGTGACAATCCATTATTGTGGCCACGATGTTGGCAGAACCATTTCAATCCACACACCCCGCGAGGGGTGTGACAGCCTGCGCAGCGTTCCCCGGGTGGAGTTGCCCATTTCAATCCACACACCCCGCGAGGGGTGTGACTTCCGCTACGCCCTGGTCGAATCGGACGGCCTCATTTCAATCCACACACCCCGCGAGGGGTGTGACCGACAAAAGATCCGAATCGCTGCGCACATGCAGCATTTCAATCCACACACCCCGCGAGGGGTGTGACTTGGCGCCTGATAGATTTACAACAAAAAGGAACATTTCAATCCACACACCCCGCGAGGGGTGTGACAGCAAAAACGCACAAAATTATGCGCGGATTTTGCACAAAACGAAAGTTCCAGAATCAGAGGCGCGCTATACAGTGCCGCACAGCGGCATTTGCGAGCCTTTGACATATAAAAAATCAAAAAATAAGAGAAAACAGCGCGCGAACCTGCCCGTATTTTCCTGTGCACTTGATGTTCGCGCTCAGACTATCATGACATCATCCGGCATGTATGTGTTATGCGCGCCAAAATGCTCTATCCTGCTTTCATAATGGTCTCCGAGATTGTAGAACCGCAAACTGTCTTTCTCCCTGTCCATTATAGCGCAAAGCTTGGCTTGCAACATGCGGCACTGTGCGGCGTCCAGCTTGCATTCAAAAACGCTGTTTTGAACTCTCTGTCCGTAATTGACGCACTGCCTCGCTATCTGACGGAGACGCCTTTTACCGGCGGCGTCCTCCGTGCTCACGTCGTAGGTTATGAGCACGAGCATACGATTACCTCCACAAAAACGGCGGATATGTGTCGAGGTCGCCCCTGAGGTACCGCGCCAACAGCAGCGCCTGCACAAATGGGATCATGCCCCACTGCACCTTCTCATGAAGATACGGGTGTTCTATCGTTTCGGCCTTCTTCTCCTGCCAGCTTTTCAGAAATGTCTTCCGCGCTTCGTCGGAAAGCAGCACTGCGCCGCTCTCGGCCCGGATGAAATCCTCCGCGTTTATTACCCGGTTGTTTATCAGCGTGAGCACGAACCTGTCCGCCACGCACGGGCGCAGCTCCTCCATCATGTCCAACGCCAGAGACTCGCGCCCCGGCCTGTCTCTGTGCATGAAGCCTACGTACGCGTCCAGCCCCACGCTTTCCAAAGCGGAGGCACATTCGTGCGCAAGTATGGTGTACGCAAATGAAAGCATGGCGTTCACGGGATCGAGCGGTGGGCGGCGGCTGCGCTGGTGAAAGAAAAATTGCTCCTTGTCGCGGAGGATCATCTCGTCGAAAGCACTGAAATATGCAGTCGCCCCCACGCCCTCAAGGCCGCGAAGCCGCTCGGATGAATCCGCATGTGCCACGTCCGGCAGCAATCCTTTGAGCATGTCCGAAATTTCGCGGAGTTTTTCACTGTCCAGCCGCTGCTCATGGTCGCGGCAGGCGCGTTCGATGCTTTTTTTGCCGTTGTAGAGCTTTCCGAATATCATGTTTCGGGCTATGTCGCAGCTCTTTTCGGCGTCGTCCGCAAAGCGGTACTGTGTACGGCGCAGGAGGACGTTGCCGCGGCTCTCCCCGCACACACTTGCAAGGAACCTGCCGCGCGGGGTGCAGAACGCCAGCCCGACGTCCCGCTCCGCACAGGCCCCCATTAGGGCTGGGGAGGCACCGGGATAGGCGAAGGAGATGATGTTTTGCAGCGTGTGCAGCGGGTACCGCGCCGCAACCTCGGAGCCGCGGTTGGCCACCACGTTTTCGCCGTCCAGCGAGAGATATATGTCCTCCGACAATATGAAAAGGGTGTTGAGCAGCTGTCTCATCCGTCCCCCTCCAACGCGTCCTCCAGGTATTTTTTCGCGGATGCGGCGCGCATCAGCTCCGGCAGGCACAGCTCTTTCAGCGAGCAGGCGCCGCAGGATCTCGTGGGCTTCACCCTCGGCGTGCAGGCCCGGCGAAAGAGCTCGTGCATTTCCGCAAGGGAGCTTTTGACCTCATCCCTCAATTCGGCGGTAAACGGCACCGCCATCCTGCGGCGCGTCTCACCGTAGTACATCGCGCCCTCCGGCACGTCGCAGCAGAGCATCTCCTCCAGACACATGGCCTGACAACAGAGCTGCAGCGTGTCGCCGCTTTGCCCGTTATAAGTCCCGCGCTTGTACTCCACCGGGTAGGGCCGCCACAGCCCGTCTTTCCCCTGCAGCGGCACTCCCTGTGCGCAGCGGTGGAACTCCAGCACGTCGCACTCGCCGGACACTCCGAGCGACGCCGAGTGCACGTTCATGCCCCTTGTGACGAAAACGTCGCCGCGGCTCTCCGTAAAACTTCTGTCGTGCGCGTTGGCGTGCATCAGTTCGCCGTCCGTAGTGCGGTAGTTTTCCGCCCACTGCTGCTCTATGTGTATCAGCGCCCACCGCCGCCGGCAGAACTTGAAATGCTGCAGACCGGAGAGCTGCAGCCAGTCGTCCTCGTCATACGTCACTCCATGACAGTGACCGTCACACCCTTCGGAATGGCGCTTTCGTCTATGCTGACCTCGAAGTCCTTAAAGCTCCTTGCTGTTTCAACTTCTTCACGGCGCTTTATCGTCACCGTGTCGAACAATTTGTGCGCAGGCGCGCAGCCCAGCTCGCTGTCGTGTTTGAAGATTATCAGACGCTGCACGGCCATGTTCCCGCGGGCGGCGGAGTGATCGTTCTCAAACATATTCAGTATGGCCTCCCACAGCAGCTCAAGGTCCTCTTCGCTGAATCCCGTGGTCTTGCGCGCGAGATTGGCGGACACATATCCCTCGCAGCAGTAGAGCCCGTAAGGGACGATATATTTGCGCCCCATTTCGGTGCCTTTTTTCTCAGCGTCGGCCTCCGTCGTTATGGCAACGCGGGTTATGGTTATTTCCTGCGGCATCACGGGCTCTACGCTTCTGGCAAAACCGAGCTGTACCGGGCCGCGTATCTGCCCGCAGTTCAGCGCGCCTTTTACGAAGGTGGTCATGACCGCGCCGAATGTACGTATGTCATAGAAATTTTCACACATGAAGTCCCGTATTTGCCCATCCAGCTTGTCGTCATTTTTTTTGGCCTCTTTCAGGGATTTGTCTTCGCTCTTCACGCCAAGATAGTCACAGGCCTCCTTGTCGCTGCGGTTGAGGGGAACGTTGTCCTTAATATACGTGCGATACCCGGGAACGCCCTCTTTAACGGTTTCCACGTAATTCCTGATCTTGCGTTTGATGCACACGTCGGTGACCAGACCAAGGTTGGTTTCCGGATCTATGCGCGGCATATTGCCGGCGTCCGGGTCGCCGTTGGGGTTTCCGCATTCCACGTCGAACAGTATCATGAATTCATAGCGGTTCTTTATTGGCTCTGACATCTTATTTGACCTCCTTGTCATTATCGGCGGAGACCGCCTTGTCCTTTTTCTCGTAGCGCCGCTGCATCTGATGGTAATATCCCAGCATAAACTCGCCTTGTTCCGGCAGCAGGAGATGTTTGGGGAACGTGCACGGCAGCATGTCCATGAGTTCCGTCATCTGTTTGTCCAGAGTGACCGCCAGACCTGGCTTTTCGCGCATGAGCACCTTCATGTGGCTGTTTTTCAGCTTCAGCAGCAGCGGGAACACCACCGCAGGGGTCGAACTCGCGCTGTTGAAATATCCGTCTTTGATCGTCGATGCGCCCGTGGAGCTTTCCTGGATATTCTCCATAAGTGAAAACATTCTGCCCAGGATATATGGTGTTTCCCTGCAATCTTCGTTCAATGCCACCGTTGCTGCCTCCCTGTATAAATCATTATTCGCGTTCCGTAGAAGATACGCCTTGATGATGCCCGCTTTCCCCCCGGTCACATCCTGTTCCGCCCGGACGCGCATCAGCGTCTGGTCATACAGGGTAGAGGGGTATCGTCCTCCGCTCAGAATGGCGCGCAGCGTGTCTCCTGCCATTTGCGGAGACGCTTCTTTGTTTGTCGCCTTTTGGTTCACCGTTTCCCTCAGCAGCAGCCAGAGCGGTATCGTCTCAAACTTGGATCGCTCTCCGCCGGTGATCTCGATGTCGTCATAATGCCGTTTCACATTTTTAACGAAGTCTCCGAAAGAGCTGCGCAGGAAGAACCTTACAGAAAGACGCGCGGCATTCGGAGCGAGGCCGAGCACATAAAAGCTGTTTTCCGGCTTTATCGGTATGCTGCTCCAGTCCGCCATCCGTCCATGCGCAATATCGTCCACACATGCGCGAAGCGTGGTGTCCGAAACTTTTTCTCCCTCGCCGTCCAATATGTTCGCAAAAAGGTCCTGATACGCCGGTTCGGCATCCCGGGTCCAAAAGACCACCGTGGTATCGCCGAAATGCCTGGTATGTTCTTTTTCCGCAAGCAGCGCATTAAGAGCCGTCGTATACGCGAAGGCGGCATATTTGCTTACAGGCGCATTCAGGTTCTGTTCTCTGTCGTAAGAGCAAAAGGCCGAGTCGTTGAAAGACACCAGCGCGGCGCCGCTGGTCTGGGCTCCCTGTACTCCTTTTATGGCGGGATGCGTCGGCACGGGGACCGTCTTTTCTCCCGTCACAAGGCAGATCATCTGCTCTCCTTCCGCCTCCTGGTCGTAATGTGCCTGCCATGCTCTGCGCAGAGACGCATTTTCTCCCGGATACTCTCCCTCATAGCGGAACGTCAGATTCGCACCTTTTTTTATGTCGTCCAGATACTCCTGCAGCTCCGGACATTCCTCCGCGGTTTCGACATCCCATCCGTTAAAAAACGACCTGACTGCTGCCGCAAATGGGTCGCCGACTCCGTCAAGGATTTCAAGGTGCCTCTTTTTGGCCGCCTCAAAGCACTGTTTTGCCCGTTTGGGATTGCCCTTGCCGTCGAAACCGAATATGTAGGACGAGTTGTCCCACAGAAAATTTGATTCTGTACCGTTGGTCCTCTTCACCGGCGCCGGCAGCTCCATCTTCCGCGGAAGCATTTTTTTGCCGTCAGGTGAGGGGCTCAGCAATGGTATCACCCGCGAGAGCGTCCCATCCTCACGCAGCTCCAGCGCGTAGGAGACTTCGACGCTGCCCCAGCCCGGACACGCCGCCTTTCCCTTTTCAGCCATGGCCTCATAATATTCCACCAGCGACTGAAGTATCATCTGAACACCTCCCCGCTGTCCTCTGCCGGCACCCTGAGCACGCCGTTTATGAGTTTTGCGCGGAAAAACATCGGTGTGATGTTCTGCGGGTCCGAATAATCCATGTCGTACAGCATCAGGCCGAGATCTTTGTCTTCATCCGGATACGCCGTGGGGATCTCTCCGCCGTCCCACGCGCGGAACGACGCCGGAAATTCCCGACAGCCGAAACACGGCATGTGATAGCATTGGCCTCTTTCTATCCTGCGGCGCATGATGTCGAGGAATTTTCCTTCGCTGTCTTCGGGGCTCGCTTTTTCGGTCATATCGAACCGCGCCTCGATGACGTAATGCACGTCGCAAAGCAGCAGGGAAGCCCTCTGCGCTATGCATTCCGAGGTAACGAGGTAATTTCGCGCGCTGCCGCCTTTCATCAGCCTTTCTCCCGCATCTTTTGTTATGACCGACGACACCTCGTTTCTGCGCACGCTGGCAAACCTGATCGGGTTCAGCACGTGTATGGCGGACACCCGCCATCTGAGACCGGGATGCCAGTAGATCGCTTCCAGCAGGCCTCTTGCGGCCGATGGCGTCATCACGTCGTAGCTCATTCGTTCCACTTTCAGCTCCGGTCTTGAGAACAGCGCGTAATCACCCCAGACTTCAACTTTTACAGGCATGACATCTCTCCTTTCTTCATCTGCGATACGCTGTATTTGGACCTGTTTTTTCTGTTAAAAAGCCGCCCCGCCTCGCTCCGCATTCATGACAAGGCCCGTCTCGTCACTGTACAGACGCATATCCCCGAGTATGGACGCGCCATTCATGCCCGGTATCGGTATGAGCGCCGCTCCCAGCGCTTTATAGTACTGCGGATACGCCCCCACCGCATACTGTCCGAGAGAACGCATAAGCTCGCGGTCCGGCCCCGAATGTTCCAGCTTGTAAATGAGCTCCGTGTTTTCCGGCTTCGGTATATAAACGGTGTACTGAGAGTCGTCTATTATATGAAAGCTCTCCGCTGTCTCTTTAAACGGAAAATCGCCGCTCCCGCAAAGTCCGAGTATCCCGGCCGCATCCAGAGCGTTCATGCCCTTCTCCCCGTAATACAGCTCATGAAAATAGCTGCTCACAGCCTCCGGCGAGGCAGGGTCGGGATAACGCGACATGGCATAACGTGCCGCCGAAATGTTCTGTCCCAGCATACGCGGCGCCGCCCTTTCGCTCTCGAACACCTTCACAACGCTGTCCGCCAGCGGCCTTTTCCCCTCGCGGTTGCACCTCCCGCCCGCCTGAACGACACTGTCAAGCCCGGCTAACGCTCTGTAGACCACAGGAAAATCCAAATCCATCCCGCACTCGACTATACTTGTGGAGACCACGCGGCAGGTCTCGCCGTTGTCGAGCTTTGATCTGATCTCATCTACCCTTTTGCGCCGGTCAGCCGGACACATGGCCGTGGAGAGATGAAACGAACCCTCTCCAGGCAAGGCGGCTAAAAGCTCCTGAGCCTGATCCCTGCGGTTTACGATGCAAAGCGCCTGTTTATGCTCCGAGAGCCGCTGCGCAAGCGCCGCGTCGGACACCTCGCCGATATTCTCGTATCTGACCCGACGGAAAGCTTCATACATTTCCTCCGGATGCGGACATATCTCGCGTATCGACGCTCCCGCCGCAGTCATCTCAAACAGTTTTCCCAGCGCCGGCTGAGTGGCCGTACAGAGCACCGCTGTACATTTATAATCCTCCACGAGCCGTGCGATGACGTCAACGCACGGGTGCAGGAACGAGGCCGGCAGCATCTGCGCTTCGTCGAATATTATCACGCTTCCCGCTATATTGTGCAGCTTCCGGCACTTCGACGGGCTGCGGGCGTACAGAGATTCAAAAAACTGCACCGTGGTCGTGAGTATCACCGGCGCGTCCCAATTTTCAGAGGCGAGGTATCTTTTATCAACGCCATTCTCATCGGAACGGAACTCGGCGTCCGAGTAGTGCGCCACGACGCTCCCGGCTCCGAATATTTTTTCAAACTCCGACAGCGTCTGTTCAATGATGCTGCAATAGGGGATAACGTATATGATGCGCTCCATACCATTTGCTGCCGCATGTTCGGCCGCAAAAGACATGGAGGAGATCGTCTTCCCACTGCCGGTGGGCGCCGTAAAGGTGAACAGACCCCTGCGGCTTTTACCCGCTGTGATCGCGGCGCGCAGTATTTCGTTTCTCAGGCCGTTCAGTTCTCCGTCAGGCGATGCCAGCCACGGAGCTGTTTTCTCGCGCAGTTTTTCACGGTACACGCTCAGCGGTGGAAAGTTATCCCTTTTTATTCCGCCGTTTGACATGAAGCTTTCCGTGTCGAGCCAGTCAGCATCCACAAGACAGGAAAAAAGCATCCTGATGTAGAACATTGCACTTTCCGCATCGCGGCAAAGCTTCTGCGGCGGCACGGCTCCAACGTCCTTTACCTCAGCGGCAAAAGCGCTGTAGTCCTCGATATTCTTTCCCGGGATACGCTTTAAGCGCCCCTTCAGCGTGGCGTCGTCGGGCGTATCTGCCTCCGAGCCTCTGTCCGGCAGCCCTCCATGATGTCCGGCAATGCAGAAAGCCGCCGGTACATTGCGCCTTCGGGCCGCCTCTAAAGCCCCGGCAGTTGAATGATCCACCCACTCCGGCGAGCCGTTCAATCTTTCCTGAAACTTTTTTGTATATTTGCCGACGTCGTGGAGAATGCCGCAAAACCTTCCGTCATCTCCCGCCCCAAAGGCAGCCGCAAAACCTTCCGCCAACCTTGCCGTCCCGGACAAATGTTCCCATACCGTCTGTTCGCGCTTACCGTTTTTGTGCGCGAGGTACCTCTCTTCGCCTTTTGCGGTCGCTTCCCTTATATGCGCCGGATGTTCCACGAGCATCATCTTCTGTTCATTGTATTTAAATATGTATTTCTCATTTCACGTACATGATATACCTTGATTTTCCATTTGTCAATGCCCCGCTCATAAAATATCCGTTTGTTTTTTTGCGTCCCATATGATATACTTAACGCGTCGCATCCTTTTGGATGTGTGGATTGAAATATTGTTTTTAAGTATGTAAGCATCGCTTTCAGGGCGGTGCTTATGTGCTGTAAGGGCGAGGCCTGGGCCCGCCCGGTGCTGTTTTGAGCGTTTCGCCTATTATTTTCAACTAATATTATCACAAATTATATATTTTATCAACAAAGTACTCCGGATATTTGACTCCCTATCCCATTTTTGGTGCTTCTCACGCAAAAAAGACCGCCGAAGATTGCTCCCCGGCGGTCTTTTGCGTTCTATTCTGTTCTCGGGCGCCCGTCAGATCCCGGCGCCGGAGGAAAAGAGGCTCATAAGGCTCTTGATCAGGCTGCCTATGTTCTCTGAAAGCGAATTTCCCAGGTTCCCGAACATCGCGCCCATCCTGGCGCCGAAGCCGTTGCCGGAGGACGGCGCCGTGCCGTCCGCGTCCTGCGCTTCAGACGCCCCGGGCTGCGCCGGGGCCTCTATGCCGGCGTCCTCAAGGGCGGCGGTCAGCTCGTTGAGCGCGGTCTGCACGGCCTCGCGGGCGGCCGCTTTCTCGTCGTCAGTGCTGTCGGCGTCGTCGAGTACGGTCTTCTCCTCCTCGAGCGCCTCTTTGTAGCTGTCGAGCAGCTCCTCAAGCGCCGTCTTGGCGTCGCCGTCCTCCAGCGCCTCTATCTGCGCGCTCACCTCGTCGGCGTTGAGCATCGGGGCGCCGCCGTTTCCGGGCAGGTTCCCGTCCCCGGGCTTTTCGCCGTTTCCGGGCTGCGCCGGGGCCTCTATGCCGGCGTCCTCAAGGGCAGCGGTCAGCTCGTCGAGCGCGGTCTGCACGGCCTCGCGGGCGGCCGCTTTCTCGTCGTCAGTGCTGTCGGCGTCGTCGAGCACGGCCTTCTCCTCCTCGAGCGCCTCTTTGTAGCTGTCGAGCAGCTCCTCAAGCGCCGTCTTGGCATCGCCGTCCTCCAGCGCCTCTATCTGCGCGCTCACCTCGTCGGCGTTGAGCATCGGGGCGCCGCCGTTGCCGGGCAGGTTCCCGTCCCCGGGCTTTTCGCCGTTTCCGGGCTGCGCCGGGGCCTCTGTGCCGGCGGGAAGCGACGTCTCGCCGCCCTGCTGCGCGGTGACCTGCTGAGTCGCCGCGGACTGCAGGTCCGGACGCGCGCCCCGGGCAGAGGCGCCCC
>Ga0183096_1001955_pt1 | contig 15498 bp, 14 predicted proteins | sample Biomet5_FD_127791 | JGI IMG/M metagenome (GOLD analysis project Ga0183096, IMG submission 127791) | Microbial communities from bioreactor (seeded with sewage sludge) at LBNL, California, USA - Biofuel metagenome 5 (version 2) (version 3) | ecosystem: Engineered > Bioreactor > Anaerobic >... | reverse complement strand
CAATGGATCCCTCCCGGCCGGTCCGTCTTTTGATAATCACCTCATGGCCGCCGATGGATTACTGTCAATGCCGTCCATCCGTTTGGCCAGCCTCGCCGCCGGCAGCGGGCCGTCGATGTCCTGACGGTAGACCAGACGGACCTCCGCCTTGGGGATGCCCAGACGGCTCTGCAGCATCCGGGCGATGCGTTCGGTGGAGAAATAGACGTCGTACAGGGCGTACAGGGTGAAATACCAGCGGTCGCTGCCTGGGACGGCCTGATAGTCATAGACCTGCTCAATCTGGAACAGCGCCTGGTCGATCTGCAGCTGGTTGGGGCTGGAAAACGGCCATGGCTGGATGTCGGGGTCCAGCGCCTGCCCCCGGGGAACGGCCATCAGCCGGCCGAAACGCCCGGTCTGATAGCGGATCAACGGCCGCATGCCATCGGCCAGGGAGGTGACAACCAGCTGGCCGTACTGGCCCGCCGGCAGCCGCATCCGGCCATCCGGCGAGAGGATCTCGCACAGCCAGTGGCCGCCGACCTTGAGGCCTGGCTGGCCGATCGGTCCGAAGGCGACGGTCATCAGGCCGTCGTTGAGCGTCAGGGCCCGCCATTGGCGGCAGCCCCAGTATTTGGCGATGCGCGCCGCGACGTCGGGAGCCATCATGTCGGCCCACAGGACGACGTTGCGCACCGGCACCTTGATGCGGTTGAGGTCGGTGTATTGAGCCAGGGCCAGCAGCGGCTCGGGTGTGCCGATGACCGTGGCGACCTTCTGCTGGCGCAGAAGCTCGGACCAGCGGGCCAGGCTGGCGATGGGGCCGTACGGCAGCGGAATGGCCTGCCGGGCCCGGACGGCGGCGTCGATGACGGCCGCATAGCTGTCGCGCTGGCACGGCATCGCCAGCAGGACCTTCTGCCCCGGCCGGACCATGTCCAGGCGGCGGGCCCACCACTGGACGGCCATTTGCCAGCTGGAACCGTCGAACCAGCGGCGCCCGTCGCCGGTCGCCACGCGTCCGACGGCCTGATCAAGGCTGCCGCACAGCCATCCGGTATCATCCGCCATTATCGCGTCATGGGCCGTCAGGGGCACGCCGTTGAATCCTTCCCACGATGAAACCGTGACATCCTTGAGATGCTCATGCTGCAGGTATGAATGCTCATAGGCCGTGATCAGGGCCGCCTGGAGCTGACGGAACTGGCTCGGCGTCCCGGCGGCCGGACGGGCCCGATGCTTCTGCATGTCTGCTGTCATGACCTCAGTATAATTAATACCCGGGCCGCCGCCAAGAAAAAAACGAAAAAACGCTTATTTATTGTATAATTAATATATATAGAGGACAGGAGGACCCTGATGAGCTCAACTAAGGACGTCTTGGCCAAGTCGCTGCTCAAGCTTCTGCAGAACAACTCCCTGGATAAGATCACCGTCCAAGACGTGGTCAACGAGGCCGGCGTCAACCGCCAGACCTTCTATTATCATTTCCAGGACATCTTCGCTCTGGTGTCGTACGTGCTCGACCAGGAGATACCCAAGCAGCTGACGGACATCTCCAGCCCCGAGCAGATCCCCCAGTGGCGCCGGGCCTACCGCGACTTCACCGACAAGCTGTACGCCAACCGGACGCTGGTGCTCAACACATACGACGCCATCACGCCGCGACAGTTCGAAAGCTACCTGTATAGCAAGACCCGCCCGGTCATCACCATGATGATCGACAGCGAGTCGGACGGCCTTAACATAACCGCCGCCGACCGGGAATTCCTCATCGAGATCTATGCCCGCGGCTGCGCCGGACTGGTCATCTCATGGATGGACGAAGGGATGCCCGACCAGCATCATGTCCAGCTGACGCGTTTTTTGGATTCCATCCAGGAGACGGTGCGCACCATCATCACCACCTTCACAGCCAAGAACGGCTGACATCGGCATCCAGGGCAGGCCTCAGGGCCTGCTTTTTTTACATCCCCGGCCGTATGTAAGGATTGTGACAAACGGTCCAACCTGTCTATTTTACTGTCTGGGGACGGCACCTAGAATGGGGGCGATAAATGAAAGAGGTAACCGCTATGAATGTTTCCGATAGGATGAAACGTGCCGCCATCATGCAGGCCTATGACTATCTGGCCAAGGATCCTGCGCACAACATGGAGAAGATGTGCGACATGATGCTGAAGTTCGACAAGGACAACGGCCTCACCAGCCAGCTCAAGCTGGTCAAGAAGGTCGTCTCCGACCCGACCAACAACTGGTACAAGTTCGCCATGAGCTGCTTCGATGACATCGATCCGAAGGTCATGCGCCACCTGGTGGAATGCTTCGTGGTCAATGGCAACATCATCGCCAACCCGATGCTCCGCAATTCCCGCGAGAAGTATGGCTGCAACGTCCCCTGGGCCATCCTGATGGACCCGACCTCGGCATGCAACCTGCACTGCACCGGCTGCTGGGCGGCCGAGTACGGCAATCGCCTGAACCTGTCCTTCGATGATCTTGACAGCATCATCAACCAGGGCGAGGCCCTGGGCACCTATTTCTACATCTATTCCGGCGGCGAGCCGACCGTCCGCAAGGACGACCTGATCGCGCTGGCCAACAAGCATCCGGAGTGCGGCTTCCTGTTCTTCACCAACGGCACCCTGATCGACGACGCCTTCGCCGACGAGATGCTCCGTGTCGGCAACCTGATCCCGGCCATCTCCGTCGAGGGCTTCGAGGAAGCCACCGACTCCCGCCGCGGCAAGGGCACCTACAAGGCCGTCGAGCGTGCCATGAAGGTCCTGAGGGCGCATAAGCTGCCCTTCGGCGTATCATGCTGCTACACCTCGGCCAACGTCGACGTCATCGGCAGCGAGCGCTACTTCGACTGGATGGTCAACATGGGCGCCAAGTTCGCCTGGCTGTTCACCTACATGCCCATCGGCACCGACGCCGTGCCGGCTCTGATCGCCACCGCCGACCAGCGGGCCGAGATGTTCGACAAGGTCCGTGCCTATCGCAGCACCAAGCCGATCTTCACGATGGACTTCTGGAACGATGGCCAGTACGTCGACGGCTGCATCGCCGGCGGCCGCTGCTACCTGCACATCAACGCCAACGGCGACGTCGAGCCGTGCGCCTTCATCCATTACGCCGACCACAACATCCATACCTCGACGCTGCTGGAAGCCCTGCAGGGACCGCTGTTCATGCAGTACCACGCCAACCAGCCGTTCAACAAGAACCTGCTGAGACCGTGCCCGGTGCTGGACAACCCCGGCCGGCTGACCGTGATGGTCGAGAAGTCCGGCGCCAAGAGCACCGACCTGACCAGCCCGGAGACGGCCAAGGCCTACTGCGACAAGTGCGTGCCGGAAGCCAAGCTGTGGGCCGTCAAGTCCGACGAGCTGTGGAAGAAGGAACAGGCCCGCATCGCCGCCGCCAAGCAGGCCAATGCCAGCCAGGGCCAGGCCGAAGCCAAGTAGCATCGATCCCATGTCCTGTGACGGGTCCCGCATAAAGCGGGGCCCGTTTTCGTTTCATTGACGGGCCCGGCGCTTTCAGCCATAATCTTATGAGGAATGAGGTAATGGATATGACAGATCAACAGATAGACGCCTTCCGCCGCTGGGAATATGAGACCTCGGCTTTGGCCATGGCCCTGAGCATCATCAGCTTTGACCAGGAGACCGTCGCCCCGACCGCCGGAGCCGGATATCGTGACAGGCGGACCAGCTGGCTGGCCGGCGAATTCTTCGCCAAGCAGACCGATCCCGCCAACCTGGCCAACCTGCGCCAGTTGTCCCGGCGGACCGACCTCGATGAGGCCGACGCGCGGTCCGTGCAGCTGCATCTGCGCGACATCGACAGGATCCTGGCCATCCCCAAAGATGATTTCGTCGCCTACAACCAGCTGCAGAACGAATGCTTCGCCAGCTGGCGCAAGGCGCGCCAGGCCGACGACTACCGCCTCTTCGAGCCGTCGCTGACCAAGATCATCGCCGCCGCCGCCCGGATGGTGGGATACCGGCAGTCTGACTGCTGCGCCTATGACCGGATGCTGGACGACTATGAGACCGGCATGGACATCAAGCGTTACGACGCCTTCTTCACCCAGGTCAGGGAACGGCTGGTGCCGCTGATCCAGAAGGTCGGCCGGGCGGTACCGATCGATGACTCCTTTTTGCACCAGGTCTTCCCGGTGGCCCAGCAGAAGGAGTACATGAAGAACATACTTCGTTATCTTGGCTTCGACGCCAGTTGGGGCTATCAGGGTGAAAGCGAGCATCCCTTCACCACATGGATGTGCATCGATGACGTGCGCACCACAACCCGCTATCTGCCCGACGACCCCGTCAGCGCCATCCTGTCGACGGTCCATGAGGTCGGCCATGGCTTCTACGCCCACGACTGCGACCGCCGCTACGATGGGACGATCATCCATGACGACATCACCTCGGGCCTGCACGAGTCGCAGTCCCGGCTGGCGGAGAACTACCTAGGCCGCAGCCCTGCCTTCTGGCAGGCCAACTACCCGGCGCTGCAGCAGGCTTTCCCGCAGCAGCTTGGCGAGGTCAGTCTGCAGCGTTTCGTCCGGGCCATCAACGTGTCCCGGCCCTCGCTGATCCGCACCGAGGCTGACGAGCTTACCTATCCGCTGCACATCATGATCCGCTACGAAATCGAGAAAGGCCTGTTCGACGGTTCGATATCCACCTCCGGCCTGGATCGGACCTGGGACGACATGTACATGCGGTACCTGGGCGTCAAGGCCCCGTCCGCCCGCAGCGGCATCCTGCAGGACATCCATTGGTCGCAGGGTTCCTTTGGCTATTTCCCGACCTACGCCCTGGGCAGCGCCTACGCCGCCCAGTTCTACCACCGGATGCGGCAGGACATCGACGTCGACGCCTGCCTGTCCCAGGGCCGCTACGCCGACATCGTGGCCTGGCTGACGCAGCATATCCACCGCTTCGGGGCGCTGTACGATCCCGACGAGCTGATCGTCAAGGCCACCGGCGAGCCTTTCAATCCGGGATACTACTTCGACTACCTGCAGGACAAGTTCAGCCGTCTGTACGGCCTATAGGAGGAGACCATGCAACATAAATGCCGCATCACGGTACTCGAGACGCGCGTCTTCCCTGAACTGCAGCAGCGCTATTTGGCCGACCCGCAGGCGGGGCCCTGCCCCTGCTTCAAGCCGGGCGATACCTTCTTGCTTGAGCGCAGCGGCGAGCGGGACGACTTCTGGCACATGCTGGACGGCCGGTTCTGCTCGGAGGCCTGGGACGCCATCAGCCGTTACGTCTACGCCGCCCTGCAGGGCGGGTCGATCATGAAGGGCTGGACCAACGACGAGAAGATGATGATCGCCTGCTGCTCCGACGGCACCCGTCCCGTCATCTTCAAGATCGAGCGCATCGATCTGCCGGAAGAGGAGGAATGAGCCATCGGTTACGATGGTAAAATACAGGGCAACACAAGGTGCCCTGTATATATTTGACATAGCTCTTAGTACTAATCGTCTTTCATACAAGTATATTCATAAAGTTTATAATTGTATCCATCATGCTTGATTAATAATATCGACGTCGTCCGCAATAAATAGCTGCTCTTCGAAAAACTATAGATCATTTTTTTGTATATTCAAAATAGTAAGTATGGCCCTATCAACCATTTTATTCTTTATACTTATGGTCGTCTATATAATATCCAGACATAACATCGTTGTTTGTTTGTACTGATTTATTTCTCAAGCGCTTATGTAAATTTACACGATACGCATTGCTTCCGTCTATTTTGCAATATTATGGACTTTACTGCATCAATTTTTCAGATAATCATACCCGATAATCTCAATACTCTTGCTATTGATCCATTCCTTAACTCTCTTGTCACATAGCGTGGCAGCATCGCGGCATCGTGGCCATATCAATGAAGTACTTTCCATGACTGTTTCATCAATCCAACCTGGGTGGCAATGAATGGCTGCAATATCGTCTCCTGATTCGTCCATTTGTTTCAGTATCGTCAGCATCGACTCAACGGTCATACCATACCTGTTATATAGTGCTATATCGTGATTGTTGACATCAAAAAACGGATAATTCACATCCTTGAAACCTTTTTGATGACGCTTCTCAAAACTCATGACATGTATTCCATATTGATCTCCAACCTCTGCTAATGCCGCCAAAAAGGTCGGTATAGTCAAGGAATGCCCTTCCATATGGATTGGGTAGTAGCCGAGCAGTTGATGGAAATGATTCAGTTGTGCGATAATTTCCGTTTTGAAATCAGCCATCGTGCCTTCTTGGTTTTTACCTTCAGTCTTTACATGCCCATCTGGACAGTATTCTGAAGATTTGTAGAACATGCCTTTTTCATTGACTATACTGGCGACCTGCGATGGGGCTGCTATGCAATGGCCATGGACAGTGTTGACGTGCAGCGAAAGACATAACTGTGGATGCAGCCTAGCCAAGGCCACTGCCTGACTTGTGGCTGGCATGTTGACCATTAATGAGGCTGAAGACATAGCGCCATTCTCATATGTATTTATCAAGCCGGCATTGTATGCTTCGCTTAAGCCAAAATCATCTGCATTAATGATTAACTTTTTCATTTTTTAAATGATGAGCGGTATCCATAATACGCCGGACACCGCTCCCTTTCAATTAATCTTCAAATCATCGAAACTGATTAACATAATATCATTGTCATTGATCCACTGTTTGACACGATCGTCGCACAAAGCTTCTATATCGCGACAGCGTTGAATCGTCAGTGTAGAAAAATCTATTACCGTTGCGTCAACCCATCCAGGATGCAGATGCAGAACATTGATGTCGCATGGATTTGCCTTCATTGCTTCCAAGACTTCCAGGAGCATGGCCACTGTCATACCTTCCTTCATGTAATCCTTCATGGATCGCATGACATTCTGATCAGCCATTAACTCGCTGCAATCTCGATAACCAGGTTGGCTTTCCATGTCGAAGCGCATAACATGGCAGCCGTATTCATGTGCAACATCTTGCAAACCGAGTGTCAATTCCGGGCTAATGATCGAATGGCCCTCAATATGAATTGGGTAAGCTCCCGTCAACTCTTTGAATTGCTCAATCTGCGCTCGTGCTTCACGTTTATAATCCTGTTCGTCAGCTTCTACGCCAGTAGTATCATCTTGGTTATATCTTATATCCTTATAATGTTTCTTGTATTCTCCTGAACGATAGAAGAAACCATCAGGATGGACAATACTTGGAATCGTCGTCGGATCGGCGCAACAATGACCTTGTACAATATTGGTATGCAGCCCAAGGTGCAAACCATGCTTCTTAGCTAATTCAACACCCAATGGAGCCGCATCCATATTGCTCATTAAAGTAGCGCTGGATAAAATACCATTATCATAAGCGTACATCATACCATAATCGTAGGCTGGACTTAAGCCAAGATCATCTCCATTAATAATAAACCGCTTGCCCATACTCATCGCTCCTTTATAAGATACCAAACATCAAGGCGACGATTCCAAAGACAAGTGTCCCAGCCATTAGGTATGTAGGTTTGATCTTCTTACGGAGCAATGCCAGAAATCCAAAGGTAAAAGCTAATGGCAATATACCTTTGAAGATACCGTCCAGAACGTCCTGAACCACTATCTTCTCACCACTAGCCATCGTGATGCTTAAGGGAGTGGTTATGTTAACAAATGAGGCTGTCATCGACCCAATCATTATCATTCCGACGATCGTAGCACAGAAGGTAAGTTTTGCCATGATGCCTGTCTTGGCTGCGGCAGCGATGAATTTTTCTCCTTGGGTGTAGCCAAGATCCATCAGCCGATAACGAGTAAACACTGAAATAGACGTGTAAATAACCAAGAACAAGACTGGGCCAAGGAAATTACCAGACATGGCCAGCGAGATGCCGACTGCAGCCGCCACCGTACGTACCACTCCCCAGAAAATTGAGTCACCAATCGCAGACATTGGTCCCATCAACGAAGCTTTTATTGCATTTATGGACTGCCCGTTGAGGTCCCCATGGGCGGCGTTCTCTTTCTCCAAAGCAGCGTTCATACCCATGATAAATGGAGCTGTTTCATAAGTGCAATTGAAGAAAGAATCGCTGCGAATCAATGCATTTTTCTTCTCGTCCGATCCGTCCGGATAAAAGCGATTGATTGCCGGGATCATTGCATAACCATAACTAAGCCCTTGATAATTGAGCATGTTGAAACTACTGAACAAAAGCCATGAACGACGTTTCATCTGACGTAGCATTCTCGCGTCTTGCTGTTCTATGACTGTTTTTTTACTGTTTTTCATTTATAGAAATCCTCCTCATTGTTCGCAGTTGGTGCCACCTTATCGCCCTTTACATCTGGCATCATTATGAATGTGTAAATCCCGATGGCAATAGCCAGCACCGCAATCACAAGACTCGATAATTTGAGATAAATTGACGCGATGAAACCGACAAAGAAGAATATGATAAGTTTCCGATCATACAATGTATTTAGCAACAATGCCATACCGACAGCTGGCATGATAGCGGCGGCTTTCCCTATGCCGCCCAATAACAGGCCTGGAGCAGCCGTGAAGAAGACATTAACAGCCGTTGCTCCAAAGTAGACAGCCACAAAAACTATAATCGCCTGAAAGATGTATGCGACAAAACCCATCAGTATTGGAAGGCGGTCAAACTTCTTCGTATCACCATTAGCCAGGTACTTCTGCGCTTTATCGACCATAAATGAATAGATCAAGTTGATGGGAACAGCCATCAACATAAGCCCTACCAAAGCCACCGGCGTTGCAATCGCCAACGCATCATCAGTTCCCAGACTACTAATGATACCAAGGGATGAGCCGATGGTGGCGCCGATGGTGGCATCAGCCGGAGCTGAACCGCCGATGGCGATAATTCCCAAGAAGGCAGCCTCGAAAGTTGCACCAAGAATAACACCTGTCTTGAGGTCGCCAAGAACTAAACCAACTAACGTGCTGACAACGATTGGACGATTGAAATGGAACAAGCCGAACCATTGAGCCGTAGTGCATATGTAATATACCAATGCCACAAGCAATGCTTTAGTAAACATTAACTGTTTCCTCCTTTTAGAAACGATATCAGACTCTTTTTCTCAGTGTTGGGCAGCACCTGGAATTCAACATTTACCAGCTGATTTATAGCTTGCAAGGTATCGATGATATTCTGATTGAGATTTACATATGACGAATATGACATATTGTCCCCTTTGTTGGCTATGTATCCAAGATTGCCAACATTGACATACGGGATGCCTGGGACCTTAACAACGATGCGTAAGGCATCGGCGGCGTTACGGACGATGACCATTACATTCTTATCAACTAGCCGAGGGTCATTGAGCATAATGATTGCTTCGTCAACAGTCTTTATCGCCACCTTGGTTCCAGTTGGGGCCGCCAACATCAACGAATTTCGTTGGATAGGGTCTTTAGCTACATCATCATTGGCCACTACCGCATGTGTGATGTTATACATCCGGAACCATACCACAGCTACCTGTCCATGAATCATTCGCTCATCGATACGAAGCGTTTTGATCATTTTTTAGTCCTCCTTCGATCTGCCATGCATCAGTTTTTCAATGACTCCTCGCGAGTGAGTCAAGGAATAATTGTGCATGATGACGTAAATCAAATCTTCTTCTTGGTCTGTCATCTTATGTCCCCCTACAACCGAATGGGGCGATTGCTCAGACGATGGAGACCTTTATCGATTACATGCTAAAACTGTCGGGCTATGTTTTCAATCCGACAAATTATTAGTATAATTTCAATCTTCATCCTACAATATGTAGGGTTTATACTGCTTTCTTTTTTGATTGCATCTTCTTTTCGGCTGGGCTGAGCTCGGCGATAGATGGCTTAGTAACCATATTTATACAAAGCAACAACTGCAACCGCCACTTGGAATCATCCAAAGAGTGGCCAAGTAGATCCTCGATATGTGCCATTCGTTGCAGTAATGTGCTGCGATGCAAATACAATATGCGCGCCGTGGTTGTAGCATTACGATCGTTCTCAAGAAATACTTTTAATGTCTGCCAATAATCAATCTCAGAAATCGCGTCATGCTGGGCTAACTTGATTAATCCTTCCGGTAAAAGGTCCTGTGGGTTGAAGTCTCCACGTGCCTTATCAAGCATATAAGGTAAAACTTGCTCGGAGAACAGATACAGTCGAGCTTTATTGCCGCTAATAGTCCCCACCTGTAGAGCCGTTGCTGCCTGCCGATAAGCTATCGGCAACTTCATTATGCCACTGACAGTATTACTGATTCCAGCTACGGTATTTGCACGTGCTAAAAAATCATCGATAATATGTCCTACACTTTGAGACGTTATCGTTGCTGATAAACTGACTGCCAGCACAATTGATGAATCATAATACAAAGCAATGCTGTGAGGCACGACGTTCTCAAGCACCTTGCATACATAGTCGACTGGCAATAGGAAGGTCTCGTTATTAATGTCTATCTTGGCACATAACCAATCGTTTTGCCGCCAATTATCTTTACCGATTTCACTACTCAGTAACATGACAATCTTTGCATTATCAATGAAACGTCCTTGCAGGACATCCTCAACAATGCCACGAAGGCTCGGCATGTTGTTTTTATTGATCTGATGTCTTCTGTTTAGGGCCTGTTCAATGAATGTAGTGAAATAGTCAAACACCAGTCGATCCTCATTACGAATTGCGCACTCAGTTGCAACCAGCGAAGAGGTACCGATGAATTGCTTGCCAGCGAATATGTTCCGCCCATAGACCGCCGGTGCATCATGAGCATAACTATTAGGCTCCTTATAGAACGCGCCAGGTTTGGGCAGATTGGTACCGATTTGAGCAATCACCTTATAGTCTTTCTCATTTGCATACTGATGTCTGTGCGTAGCAGTCCAGTGGCCATCGTTGATCTCACTTTCGGCAAGCACCTCAAGGTTGTTGTTTAAAATCGTTATTGTATTGCCCAGCAAAGGTGAAGTCAATTCAACCATCTTTTTTATGTCAGAATCATCCAGCCAAATCTTTCCAAGGTTGGTTTCCCATTCACCGTAGCGGTCGAAAATGCTTTGGATGCTATTCATTACCTCACTAATAGAAGACCCATGGACGACGATATAAGATAATACTCCTGAAATCGAAGCAGTTTCACCAATCAAGACATATAAACCGTCCGTTGCGAAAGGCAGCATTTGTGATGCCTGCTCAGTCTTGCCTATGCAGATATGATGGTCCTCAGGAATGATATCGTGCCGAAAAAGCACTGGGCGAAGCAAATGTAAAGACTGGCTCTGCTGATAGTGTTTATCGATTTTGAAGTTGGCTTCTAATTCGCGGCTGATTATGTCTTCATTCAATTTCATCGCTATAAACCTCTATCGAATTGCAGTACGTATTAATTATTGTCATAATACTATTTTTTTTGCACGTGTGAAATAGCCCACCTAGTTCTTGGCTGCATGTATAATGGCCATTTACCTTGAAAAAAGGTGCGTTCCTGCTTTCCTTTCATGTAAACCTTGCTCTATACACATTGTACCACCCGCTTGAACATGCCAAGCTGCATAGTGGTTTTCTATACCTTGCCGCGGAGCATCTTTTTGGTTTCTTTATCTGTTTATTCATATATAATTGACGAGAATAAAACCGTATTATTTTGCCTCGATCAAATACATTTTTTTCTTATCGAAGACACGATAACAAATTTTGTGTATTAGCTAACGGGCAAATCAAAGCTTATTCGTTTCAGTGTAATGATTTTCGTTCATTCGTCAATTGATTTTTGCTCCAATAAAAACGTCGGCCGGCCTTCGTCATCTGATGCTCAAGCCGACGTTGGGAATAAAACAAATTTGTCTATTAATCCATATCAGTCTTCCGGCATATGATATGGCGTCTACTTACATGGAGCAAGTCTTAATGCGTGACTAATGACTGATAAAGCATATTTGAAAACCTCAAGCGTTGCTTTTCTGTTAGCCTCGAATATCGATGTAGAATCTTTTCAACTTTGCCTTGTGGACTCAAATTGGTTTGGGCAATCAATGGCTTCAGCTTTCTCCGCTTACTTCAAACGGTTGAATTGATTTGTGCATCATTCGCAATTCTGGCCACTCATCGTATTGTACTTTTATCATTTCACCACGCATCTTGGCTCACATATTCAACACTTCTTTCATTATAACTGATGCAATTTCTTATTAGTAGAAAATACCAATTACATTTTAATACGACCACTTGCTGTATTCAGCCTTTGACTTTCTTATGTGAATGATTCAATTGCTATTGATAATTGATGAACTGTCATCTTTTACAATGAATTCTAGTAGCAGCTTTTTTCTAGTATTTATCTTCTTATTGTCTCAAAGCAGCGTGTCCAGCTGCGCCTCGACCTCGGGGATGCGATGCGGGTCGGGGTTGGTGAGCAGCTGCCCGCGCGTCATGACCATCTCGACGCGGCTGAGGATGCGCAGGTCGTCCAGCGGGTTGCCCGGGCATACGATGAGGTCCGCGCTCTTGCCGACGGCGATCGAGCCCGTCTCCGTGCCCAGGCCCATCAAGGTGGCGTTGTTGAGCGTGGCCGACCAGAGGGCGAACTTGGGCGTCACGCCCACGTACTTGACGAAGTAGGCCAGCTCACGCCACATGTTGTACTGCATGGCGAACGGGCAGGCCGCATCGGTGCCCAGCGCCACCGGGATGCCGTTCTCCAGGGCCTGCTTGGCGCTGTCGATGACCCCCTGCAGGATGATGCCGGAGTTGTACTGGCAGACCTCGCTCATCAGTGAAACGCTGGGGTCGAGCTTGGCCATGGGGATGGCCGGGGAGATGGTGCAGGTGACGAAGGCCTTGTGGGACTTGTATAGTTTGATGATCTCGCTGTCCATGGCCGCGCCGTGCTCGATGGAGTCGACGCCGGCCTTCAGGGCGGTCCGGACGCCTTCGGTGCACTCCGTGTGCGAAGCCACGATCATGCCGGCCGTGTGGGCCTCCTGGCAGATCGCCTCGGCCTCCTGCTGGGTCATGCGCAGGATGCCCGCCTTGCCCTTGACCCTGGAGTCCATGACCCCGCCGGTGATGCAGATCTTGATGAAGTCGACCCCGTTCTTGATGTTGGTGCGCGTCAGGTGGCGGAAAGCCCAGGGATCGTCGGCCGTGACGGCGAAGGTGCCGTCGCCATGGCCGTTGGTGACCGTCAGCGCCGGCCCGGAGACCAGCATGCGCGGCCCCACCGCCTTGCCGGCGTTGATGGCGTCGCGGGTGATGACGTCGGAGTAATGGAAGTCACCCACGCAGCGCAGCGTGGTGACCCCGGAGTACAGGGCCATCTGGGCGTCCGACAGGACCATCTTGTTGAGGACCTGCTTGCCGGCGGCCGTGGACAGGGCGCCGATCTTGAAGTCCTGCTGCCAGCCGGTGCCCAGCGACTTGGCCGGCTTGCCGGTGCCGAACATATGGGCATGCATGTTGATCATGCCCGGCAGCAGGTACTTGCCCGCCAGGTCGACGACCTGGTAGCCTGCCGGGATCGGCGCGGCGGCCTTGGCGATGGCCGTGATGCGGTCACTGTCGACCAGCACGGTCATGTCGGCCTGCGGCTTCATGTCCTTGGTGCCGTCCAGGACGTTGGCATGCGTGAATGCTATTTTCATTGCGATATCTCCTTTCGAGTCGATGCTTCCCACTATCATACTACTTTGGCGACGGTTTGTTCATCAGCATCGCCCGTAATCATCCTAGAACACCCGGTCGCCGTCTCTGACGCCTTCCGCCGGCTGCAGCAGCACGACGCCCTGCTCCGAATCCGTGCCAAGGATCCTGACCTCGCTGTCGACGCTGCCGATGTGCAGCGGTTTCAGGTTGGTACAGCATACGACCTGCCGTCCGACCAGCTCCTGCTTGGAATAAAGAACGGTTATCTGGGCCGACGATTTCCTGATGCCTACCGTCGGACCGAAATCGATGGTCAGGACATAAGCAGGGTTCCTGGTCCGCTTGTTGTCCCTGACCTCCAGGATGGTGCCCACGCGCACCTCGACCTTATCAAAGTCTTCGACCGCTATCATACCCATGCCGACCTCCCATGTTGATTGTGCATGCATCAAGTCTACTCCAATGCGGCGGATGGCGTAAGGGGCTGACGGTCCCATCGTGCCGCCGAGGTTCCATTGCCGGTACCGACCGTGTTATACTCTTAACGTGCGAGGATGATAAAATATGGATAAGATGCTGCAACGTCTGGCCAAGATGGCCGAACGATATGACGAACTGAACAAGGCTTTGATCGCCGGCGAGGGCCTGGGAGACAACCGCGCCTATGCCAAGCTGACCCGTGAGCTGTCTTCTTTGAAGGCTCCTGTCGAAGCCTATCGCCAGCTGCTCAAGGTTTTGGAGCAGATCGCGGCCGACCAGGAGATGGTCAAGGACCCGGACCTGCGTGAGATGGCTCAAAGCGAGCTCGACGAGCTTGCCCAGCGGCAGCAGGAGCTGCTCGATCGGCTGCAGATCCTGCTGATACCCAAGGACCCCAATGACGACTGCAACGCCATCATCGAGATCCGCGGTGCCGTCGGCGGCGACGAGGGCAACCTGTTCGCCGGCGACCTGTACCGCATGTACAACCGCTATGCCGAGGCCAAAGGCTTCAAGACCGAGATCTATCAGGCCGAGGAAGGCGCGGCCGGCGGCTTCTCGCTGGTCAGCTTCGCCGTCAAGGGTACCGGGGCCTATAAGCTGCTGAAGTTCGAGTCCGGCGCCCATCGCGTGCAGCGCGTGCCCAAGACCGAGTCGCAGGGCCGCATCCACACCTCCACGGCCACCGTGCTGGTGATGCCCGACGTCGAGGACCCGGACATCGAGATCAAGCCCGAGGACCTGACCATCGAGACCCACCGTTCTTCCGGAGCCGGCGGCCAGCACATCAATAAGACCGACTCGGCCGTCCGTATCACGTACCTGCCCTACAACATCACCGTCAACTGCCAGGACGGCCGCAACCAGATCCAGAACAAGGAACAGGCCATGCGCGTGCTGACCGCCCGCGTCTATGACGAGTTCCATCGCCGCCAGGAAAACGAGAAAGGCGCCATCCGCCGTTCCAAGATCGGCACCGGTGAGCGTTCCGAGAAGATCCGGACCTACAACTATCCGCAGAACCGCGTCACCGACCATCGCATCGGCTTCACCATCCAGCAGCTCGACCGCGTCATGGATGGCAAGCTCGACGACATCCTGGCCGCCCTGCAGACGGCCGACGAACAGGCCAAGATCGCCGGAGAGGAATAACATGCCGACATATCGTCAGGTGCTGCGGCAGGCCCGCCAGAAGGCGGAGGCCGCCGGCATCGGCTCCGAAAGCGTCCAGATCCTCATGCTCGAAAAGACGCAGATGGACAACACCAATCTCTATCTGCATTATGACGAGGCGATGCCTGAGGCGGCCATCGCCGCTTATGCCAGGGATGTG
>Ga0183096_1001954_pt1 | contig 15498 bp, 10 predicted proteins | sample Biomet5_FD_127791 | JGI IMG/M metagenome (GOLD analysis project Ga0183096, IMG submission 127791) | Microbial communities from bioreactor (seeded with sewage sludge) at LBNL, California, USA - Biofuel metagenome 5 (version 2) (version 3) | ecosystem: Engineered > Bioreactor > Anaerobic >... | reverse complement strand
AGTTTTCCGAAAAGGTAAATGAAATGGGATTCAACAGTGTGGCAATGTACAACATGGGTGGCATGAACGAAGACTACCTGGTTTACGGAGCCAATTCAATGAAAATACGGGCACAGATGGATTCTCTTCTGGATATTCCTGTTTTCCCCTGTGTTTCAGTTGGCTGGGACGATACGCCGCGATTCCCTGCAAAAGGCATTCACAAAGTGGTTCACTATCATAATACGCCGGTCAGTTTTGCAGCTTTGCTCTCCAAAGCCAAGGAATACGCCGACAGCCATCCTGAACAGCCGAAACTGATTACCATCAACGCCTGGAACGAATGGGTGGAAGGCAGTTACTTGCTTCCCGACATGCTCAACGGGTTCGGGTATCTGGATGCTGTAAAAAAGGTTATGTGCAGTGATGAATGACCTGACGGTTTTTTTTGAATAGAAGATGAATCTTCTTGTTGATAATAAGAATGTTATATTTTATTGTTCGGAACAATATCCGTTAAATTTAAAAAAGCAGAAACATGAAAAGACTTGCATTTAAAATGTACCTCAATGAAGGACAAAAAGAAGAATACAAAAAGCGCCATGCCGGAATATGGCCTGAACTGAAAAAATTATTAAAGGATTCCGGTGTCAGTGAATATTCGATTTTTCTGGATGAAGAAACCAATATTTTATTTGCTTTTCAGAAAGTGAGCGGCGATGAAGGTTCACAGGATCTGGGGCAGACAGAAGTCGTTAAGAAATGGTGGAATTTTATGGCCGACGTTATGAAAACAAATCCCGATAATTCGCCGGTTTCGATACCCCTTGAGGAGGTTTTTTATATGGAATAACTCAAACTAACAGATAATGAAACCAATAAAAAGGATAGTACATATTTTTTCTATGTTTTTGCTTTTCAGCATGATTAGTTCCATGCTTTTTGCAAAAATACAGGTAACAAAGCTTGTTTGTGAATATCACGAAAATCCCATTGGTATTGATGTGAAGAAACCGCGTTTTAGCTGGCAGATTCTTTCCGACGGACAAAACGTGATGCAGACAGCTTATGAAATAAAAGTGACTGATCAATCGCCGAAAGGAAAACTGGTCTGGTCTTCAGGTAAAGTGGAGAGTGACCAGTCGGTTAACGTGGAATACGGTGGACCTGTCCTGAAATCGATGCAGCGGCTTTACTGGCAGGTACGTGTATGGGACAACAGTAAAAACGTAAGTGCATGGAGTGCGCCTGCTTCCTGGGAAATGGGAATTCTGGAACCGGGAACATGGAAGGCTTCCTGGATAAGCATGGATTCGGCGAATGACACGGCCGACGTCAGGCCTTGCCAGTACTTCAGAAAAGATTTTTCAACAGCTAAAAAAATTAAGTCAGCAAGGATATATGTCACTTGTAAAGGATTATACCAATTGTTTCTGAACGGACAGAAGGTAGGGCCAGACCTGTTTACCCCAGGGTGGACTTCTTACAACAAACGGATACAATATCAGACGTATGATGTTACCTCCTTGCTCCAGGGAAAAAACTCACTTGGTGCAATTCTTGGAGATGGCTGGTACCGGGGACGGATCGGCTGGTCGAGCAAACATGGCTACTACGGGAATAAACTGGCTTTGCTGGCTCAGCTTCAGATCAGTTATACCGACGGAACTTCAGAAACGGTATGTTCCGATAACAGCTGGAAAGTAAGTACCGGCCCTATTCTGGGATCAAGTATCTATGATGGGGAAACATATGATGCCCGGCTGGAAATGCCCGGCTGGAACAAAACCGGCTTCGATGACAGCCAATGGGAACAGGCATCTGTCTCGTCCCAGTCTGAGGATATTCTGATTGCCCCGCAGGGAGATCCGGTCAGGGCAAATAGGGAGATAAAACCGATAAAATTACTGACAACCCCCAACGGTGAAACCGTATTCGACATGGGACAGAATATGGTCGGTTGGGTTCGCCTGAAAGTTCAGGGGAAAAAAGGCGATAAGGTAATTTTGAAATTTGCTGAAGTTCTTGATAAAGAAGGCAATTTTTATACTGCAAACCTGAGAAAGGCCAAGGCAACCGACACTTATATACTAAAAGGGAATGGTGAAGAAGTATTTGAACCTCATTTTACTTTTCACGGATTCCGTTTCGTGAAATTGGAAGGATTTCCGGGAACACCGGCTCTGGATAATATAACCGGCATTGTTATTTATTCCGATATGTTGCAAACCGGAACCTTTGCCTGTTCCGATACACTGGTCAATCAGCTGCAGCACAATATCCAGTGGGGACAGCGTGGAAATTTTCTGGATGTTCCGACCGACTGTCCGCAACGTGACGAACGTCTGGGCTGGACCGGTGATGCACAGGTGTTTAGTATGACTGCCGCTTTCAATTTTGATGTGGCTGCTTTTTATACCAAATGGACAAAAGACATTACTGCCGACCAGCTTTCCGACGGAAAGGTACCGCATGTAATTCCCGATGTACTGAAAGGTGGAGGTGGCTCTACCGCGTGGGCCGATGTGGCATTAATTGTCCCGTGGACTGTTTACCGTATTTACGGCGATAAACGTATTCTGGAACAACAGTATTCAAGCATGAAAGGCTGGGTTGAATACATGAGAAACCGTGCGGGTGACGATAACCTGTGGACTGGTGATAAACATTTCGGCGATTGGCTGGCGTTTGCAACAACCCATTCCGATTACCCGGGCGCAACGACCGAAAAAGACCTGATTGCTACGGCCTATTATTGCTATTCAACAGGATTACTGGCCAGAATAGCCGGAATAATCGGAAATAAGACTGACGAGGCTGAATATACAGCATTGGCAAAAGCGATTAAAAAAGCCTTTAATGCTGAATTTGTTACTCCTAACGGCCGATTGGTTTCGCATACCCAAACGGCTTATGCACTGGCGCTTTCTTTCGATCTGTTGCCTGAAAACCTGAGAGTGAATGCTGCTGATTATTTGGCTGAAGATGTAAAGAAATTCGGGCATTTAACAACCGGTTTTGTCGGAACTCCGTTGTTATGCAGTACTTTGTCCTCAATCGGACGCGACGATCTGGCTTTCATGCTGCTTATGCGGAAAGAATATCCTTCATGGCTTTATCCGGTTACACAGGGTGCAACTACTATCTGGGAACGCTGGGACGGACAAAAACCGGATGGCACTTTCCAGGATGTAGGCATGAATAGCTTTAACCATTATGCTTACGGTGCAATCGGGGAATGGTTGTATAACCATGTGGCCGGCATAAATGCCGATCCTGAAAATCCGGGATATAAACATATCATTCTCTCTCCTCATGTCGGGGGCGGTTTAACCAATGCTGATGCTAAATTTATGTCGATGTACGGAAGAATTAAGTCAGCATGGAAAATCGACGGGCAGGATTTTGTGTATGAAGTTTCAATCCCGGCAAATACAACAGCTTCTGTTACTTTGCCTGCCGCACAGGTAAATCAGGTTATAACATCTGATGATGTAAAATTGAAACTGGTACAAAACCAGAAAAATGTAACGGTTCAGCTTGGATCCGGAAATTATTCGTTCCGTTATCCGGCTTCAGGTTTAAAATAGTTGATTATTAACTTTATAAATAAAATAAAATGAACAAAGAAAGAATTGAAAAAGCTTATCAGCTTGCAAAAGAAGAATATGCTGAATTGGGAATCAATACCGATACCGTACTGAAACAAATGAGTGACTTATCGATTTCGCTGCACTGCTGGCAGGCCGACGACGTAACCGGATTCGAAAATCCGAACGCTCAGCTAAGCGGTGGAATTCAGGCTACCGGAAATTATCCCGGCAAAGCACGGAATATCGGGGAAGTTCGTGCCGATATAAAATATGCGGCTTCACTTATTCCAGGTAATAACCGTTTGAATCTGCACGCTATTTACGGCGATTTTGGCGGTAAATTTGTCGATCGCGACCAGATTGAACCCAAACACTTTGAAAGCTGGATGAAATGGGCTAAAGAAAACGGGTTTAAACTTGACTTTAACTCTACTTCTTTTTCTCATCCGAAATCAGGGGAACTTTCCCTTTCAAATCCCGATCCTGAAATCCGAAATTTCTGGATCGAACATACAAAACGTTGCCGTGCCATTGCTGAAGAAATGGGAAAATACCAGGGATCACCTTGTGTGATGAACCTCTGGATTCATGACGGGAGCAAAGACCAGACTGTTAACAGGTTGGAATACCGTCGTTTACTGAAAGAATCGCTCGACGAAATTTTTGCAACGAAATACGACCACATGAAAGATTGCATCGAAGCAAAATTATTTGGCATCGGCGCAGAAAGCTATACGGTTGGTTCGTATGACTTTTATCTTGGATACGGAGCAAAAAACAACAAAATTGTTACGCTCGACACAGGCCACTTCCATCTGACCGAAAGTGTTGCCGACAAAATTTCGTCGTTACTGCTCTTTACTCCTGAAATCATGTTGCACGTGAGCCGCCCGGTTCGCTGGGATTCCGACCACGTAACCATTATGAACGACGACACGCTGGATCTGGCCCGCGAGATTGTCCGTTGCAATGCACTGGATCGTGTAAATATCGGGCTCGACTATTTCGATGCTTCTATCAACCGGATTGGCGCTTATGTGATTGGTTCGCGTGCTACCCAGAAATGTTTCCTGCAGGCAATGCTCGAACCTATCGATACTCTTCGTCAGTATGAGGCAAAAGGACAGTATTTCGAACGTCTGGCATTACTCGAAGAAATGAAAGCCAAACCTTTCAGTGCCGTATGGGATTACTTCTGTCTGACCCAGGAAGTTCCTGTAGGAACAGACTATATTACTGAAATTGAAAAATACGAAAAAGAAGTTTTGTCGAAACGCTAAAAAATAACCGGGAATGCGGGATAACAGGCATGGCAGGATAAAGTTGTCATGCCTGTTATCTGCATTTCTGTTTTCAGAAAAGATGGAACAACGAATAAAAGATTTAATTGAGATTTCCCGGTTTTATGGAAATAATCCGGGATATATTATTGCAGGAGGAGGCAACACTTCATTTAAAAATGAAGAGAAACTCTGGATAAAAGCCAGTGGCTCGTCGCTGGCAGTGATTGATGAAAATGGGTTTGTATGCCTTTCGCGGAAAGAGCTGAAAAAAATTTCGGAAAAGACATACAGCGAGAATTCCTCGGAACGCGAAGCCGAAGTGAAAGCTGATTTGCATAATGCAATCCTTTATCCTGAAAACAAACGCCCGTCGGTAGAAACGTCATTGCACGAAATTATTACGTTCCCGTTTGTGGTGCACACGCATCCTACGCTGGTAAATGCGCTGATGTGTTCGAACAATGCCAGGGAAATGACACTCAGATTATTCGGAGAGGAAGTTCTTTTTGTTGAATACACTGATCCGGGATATGTGCTGTTTAAAAAGGTTGAAACAGAAATAATTAAATACAGGAAAACTCGGGGAAAAGAACCGTCGGTTATTTTTTTGCAGAACCACGGGGTTTTCGTCGGAGCCAATAGTATTGCTGAAATCAAAACAATTTATGAAGGGATTGAAGGAAAACTTCGGCGTTGCATCTCCCGTCCGTTGCCTTCCGCCGAAGAATTGCCGACAGAGAAAGGTGCCGGCTACCTTTCCGAAATGCTGGAAAAGTCGTTTGGCGTCGATCCTTCCGGAGTATTGTTTACGGCAAACGAGTTGGTGCTGTCGTTTGTGAAAAACAGTGAGACATTCGCAAAAATAAGCAAACCGTTTACCCCCGACGACATCGTGTACTGCAAGTCGAATTATGCGTTTTCGCCTTCCGGCTTAGGTGAAATGGAGAGTGTGATAAAGAATTTTAAAAGCCGTTGCGGCTATCTTCCCAAAGTGATTGCCGTTCAGGGCGAAGGGTTATTGGTCGTGGAAGAAAGCCTGAAATCGGCCAAAACCGTTCAGGAAGTTTTTCAGAATATGATGAAAGTAAGTTTCTTGTCCGAAGATTTTGGCGGACCGCATTTTATGACTCAGCGGCAAATCGATTTTATCGATAACTGGGAAGTGGAAAACTACCGCCGGCAGGTTTCGAAACAATAATCAGGTAAATCGTTAGTATTAAGTATTATGAAGAAAAAAGTAATAGCCGTTTTCGACATCGGCAAAACCAATAAAAAAATTCTGCTTTTTGATCAGAATTTAAAAGTTGTATTTCAGAACGAACAAAAATTTCCGACCATTCAGGACGACGACGGGTTCGAGTGTGATGACATTGACCTGATCCGGAAATGGGTCGTTTCAACAATGGAAGAACTGGTCTCAGGTGATGAGTATGAGCCTGTCGCTGTAAATTATTCGACATACGGGGCTACACTTGCTTATTTGGGTGACAAAGGGGATTTACTGACTCCAATCTATAATTACCTGAAACCAATGCCACCGGAAATTCCGCAGGCGTTATATCAAAAATATGGCGGACAGGAAGAGTTCTGCAGAAAAACAGCCGGGCACGCAATGGGAATGCTGAACGCAGGTCTTCAGATTTTATGGTTGAAAAAAGAGAAGCCGGAAGTCTATTCAAAAGTGAAACACATTCTTCATTTTCCGCAATATCTCTCTTACATTCTTACCGGGAAAGTCGTCTCTGAATATACCTCTATCGGTTGTCATACCGCTATGTGGGATTTCGATAACAAGAGATACCATAAATGGCTGGCAGATGAAAATATTATTTTGCCGGAACCGATTCCGGATTCCACTGTATTTGAAACGGAAGTTGCCGGGCATAAATTGCTTTCGGGTATAGGCATACACGATAGTTCGGCTTCGCTGGCACCGTATTTCCTGGGCACTGATGATAAATTTTTGCTGGTGTCAACCGGAACATGGTGTATCAATATGAACCCGTTTAATGACGAACCTTTAACTTCGGAACAATTGCGTAATGATTGTCTGTGTTTTCTTAGCATTCAGCAGAAGCCGGTCAAATCGTCACGTCTTTTTATGGGACATATCCATGATGTAAATGTGGCCCGTATTGCTGACTTTTTCCATGCCGCCGGCAATGCCTACAAACACGTAAAACCGGATGAATTTCTGGTCAGAAAGTATTTGTCGGGAAATGACAAAAAGCTTTTCTTCAAAAACGGAGTTCCGTCTGATTATATCGATACAAGTGTTAACCTGGGTATGTTTTCATCATTTGAAGAAGCTTATACACGTTTCGTTTTCGATCTGACATTGTTGTGTGCCGATTCCATTCGTCTGGTTATTCCGAAGAACGATCAGGTGAAAAAACTGTTTATTTCCGGAGGTTTTGCCCGTAACGAAATTTTCGTACGCTTACTGGGAAATATTTTCCCCGATAAAAGTGTTTACACTTCGGAAATTGATAATTCAACAGCTATGGGTGCAGCATTGGTTGTCTGGGATGTATTAAAAACGAAAAAACCGGAAGTTGATCTGGGACTGAAGCAGTGGATGCCTTTTGAAAAATAAAAAAATCCGCATTAATTCGTTTGTGAAAATCCCTAATGACAGGATTTGAGTGCCTGGTTGTGCAGACGTCCAACGGTATGTAAATACTCACCCCGATTACTCGGGACTACTAGGCCTGTCTTTACACCCAAAAGCTTTCTCGTTTCGATGTAAAAATGTTGAATTTACCAAATTCTGAACTAATGCGGACCATATCTTTGTATAAGAACGTTTTCTGTAATCAAAGATAGGTTCAAAACCCTTATCTTGCAAGGGAAAAGCAATGCTTTAATAACATCCGATGAGTATGTGGCTGATTTATAATATGATCGAATGACATTTTTTTTAGTTGGAGAACTTTTTATGTAAATACCCGTAAAAATGGCCTGTTCCGGTCATTCTACAGGTAAAAACTATCTTGATTTATCTTCTGGACATCTCGGGAGGAGAGACTGGATTTTTTTAAGCGATAATTTTGTGAAAGAAAAAACTAGTTCTATATTTGCACCCACGTTCAGGGAGGCTGTAAAGGCACTGTGAAAAAGATAGTTTTTAGGGGTAGAGAAGGATGTTTTTACAGAAATATTATTATTGAATAAGAATAAATATCAGTTCACGGAGAGATGGGTGAGTGGCTGAAACCAGCAGTTTGCTAAACTGCCGTACGGGTAACCGTACCGGGGGTTCGAATCCCCCTCTCTCCGCCAGAACCCGAAGACATAAGGTGGAAAATATAAGACAAATCCCGTAAAATCAATGTTTTACGGGATTTTTTGTTGTTATCTCCAAGACACCAAAAAGACGCAAAAAAGCCCAAAATGGATTAATTCAACTTTCGGGGGAAATTTTTTATATATTTTTTAATGATTTATTCTTTACCTTATCAGGCGGATTTTACTTTTGGGCTTAAACGAACAGTCTCTGCTCTTTATCCTGATTTTAATGGTTCGCTGTGTTGCTTTTTCCCCTTTTTAGTATAGAGGAAATCTATACCTGAAAATTTATAAATCCACCCTATTGCCGATTCAATAGTTTTACCTTTCACTTTTTAGTCTGTAATGTAAATCATAAAAAATTGTATATCAATATAATGAATAGGTCCGTTTCAAGTACTTTGCTTGCGAAAAATGTTAAAGAATTATTAAGAGACAAGGATGGTGTGGTACGTAATTGAATTAATAATTACATTCGCAGTATAACTGTCAGAATGCTTCTTTAGTGCATATAAAAATCATCGGGATAAAAATAAATTGGAATATAATTAATAAACATCATAAAAATGAAATCATTGTTCAGAAAAAAATCTTTTCAAACAGCTGTTTTTATAATAGGAATTACATTCGTGTATTCCTGTGGAAATAAAGAACAACAGAGACAAGGAATGAGACCGGGAGGACAAGTAGTTGAGTGTGCTGTGAGAACACTGGATACTACGGATATTCAACTGGAAAAAACTTACCCCGCAACAATTCAGGGAAAACAGGACATCGAAATCAGGCCGAAAATTTCAGGGTTCATTACAAAATTATGTGTAGATGAAGGATATGTGGTAAAAAAAGGCCAGTTACTTTTTGTGATCGACGATGTACAATACAAAGAAGCGGTCAACCAGGCAGAAGCAACAGAACGTACAGCCAGCCTTACTTATAAGAATAAAAAGCAGCTTTACGAGGAACAGGTAATCGGAGATTATGAACTTCAAACTGCTGAAAATTCATTGACAAGCGCGAAAGCTGCCCTTAGTACTGCAAAACAAAATCTGGATTACTGTTATATAACAAGCCCAAGTAACGGGGTAGTGGGATCAATACCTTATCGTGTCGGTAGCCTGGTAAGTACTTCGAATGCAACGGCATTAACAACAGTATCCAACATTGATCAGATGTATGTTTACTTTTCGATGCCGGAAAAACAATTGTTAGAAATGACGCGTAAAGCCGGTTCTGCCGAAGCTGCACTAAAAACATTTCCGTCAGTAAAGCTGAGATTAGCAGATGGATCTGTTTATTCAGAGGAAGGAAAAGTCTCTACCATTAGCGGGGTAATCAACCAGACAACAGGGGCCGTAACAATCCGTGCGGATTTTGATAACCCCGCACGTTTACTGAGAAGTGGAGGTTCAGGAACAATCATCATTCCGTATGATTTAAAGAATGCAATTCTCATTCCCCAAAATTCGACAGTGGAAGTCCAGAATAAGCAATATGTATATGTTGTAGATGAAAGTAATAAAATACACTATACTGAAGCAGGTATAGATGATCTTAACAACGGACAGGATTATATTGTTACTTCAGGATTAAAGCTTGGTGACAGGATTGTTGTTCAGGGAGTAAATTCGCTAAAAGACGGAATGGAAATAAAACCTATTACGGAAAAAGAAGCAGCAGCTAAAGTGAAACAGGCTGTACATATGGGAGGCGGAGCACAATAGGCTGAATAATTAAAACTGAAGATAAAATATGAAATTAGATAAATTTATTACAAGGCCGGTATTATCAACGGTTATTTCAATTGTAATTGTTATTCTGGGGTTGATCGGGTTGATTTCTCTCCCCATCGAACAATATCCGGACATAGCGCCTCCTACCATATCGGTAAGGACTACTTATACCGGTGCAGATGCAAAGACGGTAATGAACAGTGTCGTTACCCCGTTGGAAGAAAGCATAAACGGAGTGGAAAACATGACATACATGACTTCCACTGCAACCAATGATGGCTCTGCCTCTATTATGGTGTACTTTAAACAAGGTACGGATCCTGATATGGCTGCCGTTAATGTACAAAACCGGGTACAGCAGGCCCAGAATCTTTTGCCTGCTGAAGTTATAAATGTAGGAGTTACTACAGAAAAAAGGCAGACAAGTATGTTGGTGATTTACTCATTGACAAGTGATAAAGGTCAGTATGATGAAAAATTTTTAACAAATTATAATGCAATTAATGTTATCCCGGCGTTAAAACGTGTGCAGGGCGTAGGAAGCGTGCAATCCATGGGGGCAAAAACATATTCGATGCGTATATGGCTTAGTCCCGACGCAATGAAGCAGCACAGCCTTGTTCCGGGTGACATTTCTGCAGCACTTGCCGGCCAGAATATTGAAGCTGCTCCCGGTAAATTCGGAGAGCAGAGCGACTATTCCTACGAATACATCATGCGGTATAAAGGACGTTTGAAAAGTGCCGAAGAATTCGGGAATATTATTATCTCTTCTGACAAGTACGGGAATACGATTCGTCTGAAAGATGTTGCAAAAGTGGAAATGGGGGCTTTAACCTACGTTGTAAACGGGCTTTGCGACGGAAATCCGGCTTCAACAGCCATGATTGCGCAAATTGCAGGTTCAAATGCAAATGAAATTGTAAAGGATGTAAAAAAAGAGCTAAAACAACAGGAAAAATCATTTCCACCCGGGATGAAAATAGTTGTTGCACAGGATGTAACAAATTTCCTGTATGCCTCTATTCAGGAGGTAATAAAGACATTGCTGGAGGCATTCATCCTGGTATTTTTTGTGGTGTATATCTTTTTACAGGATTTCCGTTCGTCCCTGATTCCGGCAATAGCAGTACCTGTATCTTTAATCGGTACATTTTTCTTTCTGTATGTGTTCGGCTTTTCCATCAACCTGCTTTCTCTTTCAGCTTTAGTACTGGCCATCGCCATTGTGGTCGATGATGCCATTGTGGTGGTGGAAGCTGTCCATGCGAAGTTGGATCATGGATACAAATCGGCAAGGACAGCGAGTCTCGTCGCCATGAATGAAATATCCAGTGCCATTATTTCCATAACTTTAGTAATGGCTGCTGTATTCATTCCGGTATCGTTTATTTCAGGGACAAGCGGTACATTTTATAAAGAATTCGGGATAACCATGTCTATAGCTATTGTTATATCGGCTTTAAATGCTTTAACACTAAGTCCTGCGTTGTGTGCCGTATTTTTAAAACCTCATGCCGATGAAAATGGTAAAAAACCTACGGTTATCGGTCGTTTCCACACAGCCTTTAATACCGGGTTCGATGCTGTTTCAAAAAAATACAAGAAAGGCGTACAGTTTTTTGTAGAACATAAAATAGTTTCTTTTGCTGTTGTCGTATTGGGGATTATAACAACTGTTTATTTAATGAAGACAACCTCAAAAGGCTTAATCCCTGACGAAGATACAGGTACTATTTTTGCTACGGTTTCAATGCCCCCCGGTACTGGTTTGAACAAAACGAAAGAAACAATGAACCAGATAGAAGAAATGTTGAAAAGCAATCCGGCTATAGCTACAACAACACAAATTATAGGTTACAACTTTATAGCCGGACAGGGAAGTAATTTCGGTACCTTTATTGTCAAGCTGAAGGCTTTCGACGAGAGGGGAGAGGGAGAAAGCGATAAAAGCGTAATCCGAGCGATTTATGCACAGACTTCGTTACTGAAGAATGCACAGGTCATGGCTTTTGCTCCTCCAATGATTCCCGGATTCAGTGCTACAAACGGAATTACCTTTAGTATGCAGGATAAAACCGGAGGCGATGTAAATAAATTCTTCGGTATAACACAAAAATTTTTAGGTGCATTAAACCAGAGGCCTGAATTAATGTATGCAATGACATCGTATAACCCGAATTATCCGCAATATATGGTAGATGTGGATGTGGCAAAATGTCTGCAAAGCGGTATTACGCCGAATACGGTGCTTTCTACTTTACAGGGATATTACGGCGGTTTGTATGCCTCTAATTTCAACAGTTACGGAAAAATGTACCGGGTAATGATACAGGCTTCGCCGGAACAACGCTTGGATCCGAGCTCTCTGAATAACATATATGTAAGGACAAAAGGCGAAATGGCACCTATTTCAGGATTCATTACCCTGAATAAAGTGTATGGGCCGTCAAATATAAACCGATTCAATTTGTTTACATCGATTGACATAAACGCAGCAACGGCAAGTGGATACAGCTCGGGTGACGCTATGGATGCGATAGAAGAAGTTGCTGCTAAAACATTGCCTGCAGGATACCAGTATGAATATTCAGGACTTAGCCGTTCCGAAAACGAATCAAAAAATACCACGACATTGATTTTTATTTTGTGTCTGGTGTTTGTTTACCTGATTTTAAGTGCACAGTACGAAAGCTACATTTTACCGTTGTCCGTTATCCTTTCTATTCCGTTCGGGTTGGCTGGCGCGTTTGTTTTTTCCAACATATTCGGTCACAGCAATAACATATATATGCAGATATCAATGATCATGCTTATCGGGTTGCTGGCAAAAAACGCGATTTTAATTGTTCAGTTTGCGTTGGAACGCCGTCAAACCGGTATGGCGATAAAATGGAGCGGAATACTCGGAGCAGCAGCACGTTTGCGGCCTATATTAATGACCTCACTGGCCATGATAATCGGGTTATTGCCCCTGATGTTTGCTTCCGGAGTCGGAGCTAACGGGAATTCTACTTTGGGCGCCAGTGCCGTAGGGGGAATGTTTATCGGAATGATTTGTCAGTTATTCATTGTACCTGTTTTATTCGTGGTTTTCCAATATCTTCAGGAGAAGGTTAAACCGATAAATTTCGAGGACGAAAGTGGCGAAAGAGTAGATACGGAGCTATTGCAATACACTCGTCCTGTTAAACCAGTAAAGTAAAATTACAGAACATGGATAAAAGATTCATATTAATAATAAGTGCAATTGTTTTACTAAGCAGTTGCAAGGTTTACAAACAATACGAAAGGCCGGCAGTAAACGTAAATAGTGTATATCGGGATACAATAAATAATGCTGAACCATTGGCAGTAAACGATACGGCCAATTTCGGCAATATTCCCTGGAAAGAAGTTTTTACGGATCCTATGCTTCAGGAACTGATCGATTCAGGGCTGAAGAATAACACTGATTTGCAAACTGCTGTTTTATCGGTTGATCAAGCAAAATCGATGTTAAAGTCTGCCCGTCTGTCTTTTTTACCCGCATTTTCGTTTAACGGAACAGGAACGTTATCCTCGTGGGATGGGGGAGAAATCTCAAAAACGTACTCTTTACCTGTAGAAGCCAGCTGGACAGTAGATTTGTTCGGTTCGTTAAAAAATGCAGAACGTTCGCAACAGGCAGTTTTATTACAGGCCGAAGACTATCAGCAGGCAATAAGGACAAGCCTGATTGCCAATATCGCAAACTGTTATTACACCTTGTTAATGCTGGATAGGCAACTGGAACTCACAGAAAGTACTGTTAAGCTTACCAAACAAACATGGGACATGATGGAAATACAGAAAAAATATTCCGGGGCAACTGAAGCTGCGGTACAGTCTGGCAGGGCCAACTATTTTTCTGTATTGGCAAGTATCCCCGAATTGAAACGACAAATACGTGAAACGGAAAATTCGCTTTCGCTTTTACTCGGACAGGCACCTCAGTCAATACCCCGGGGAAAGCTGGATAGTGAATCGCTTCCTTCCGGACTAAATACCGGCATAGCTGTTCAGCTGTTAAGCAATCGTCCGGATGTACATGCAGCAGAAATGAACCTGTCCGGTTGTTACTATGCAACCAATAAAGCAAGGGCCGCCTTCTATCCGAATATAACGATAAGCGGAAGTGCCGGATGGACAAATAACGCCGGGTCTGCAATCATTAATCCTGGTAAAATACTTGCAGCGGCAGTAGGGAGTCTTTCCCAGCCAATATTTGCAAATGGCCGGTTAAAAGCAGCCCTGAAGGTAGCAGAAGCACAGCAGCAGGCAGCTTATTTAAAATGGCAGTATGCCGTATTGAATGCCGGTAGCGAAGTGAGTAATGCGCTTACTCTTTATCATTCTTCAGCAAAGAAAAGTATGTTGGAGAAAGAACAGATAGAAAGCCTTCAGAAGAATGTAGATGTAACACAGAAACTTTTTAAATTAGGTTCGTCCACCTACATTGAGGTAATCAGTGCACAACAATCTTTATTAGGAGCACAACTTACTCAGATCAGCGATGATTTTTATAAAATGCAGGCAGTAGTAAACTTATATTACGCTTTAGGCGGAGGACGGGAACAATAATAAAAACAGAAACAATGATTAGTTCACAGGCAGTAATAGATTCTTCAGCAAGAATCGGAAAAAATGTTGAAATATATCCTTTCGCTTATATCGAGAAGGACGTTGAAATTGGCGATAACTGCATTATCTATCCATATGTAAGTATAATGCAGGGAACTAAAATGGGAACCAATAATCATGTTTATCAGAATTCGGTATTGGGGGCAGTTCCTCAGGATTTTAGCTATGAAGGAGATGCTACCGAACTTATAATCGGGAACCATAATATTATTCGTGAAAATGTAGTCATAAACCGGGCAACAAAAAAAGGAGACCAGACTGTTATTGGAAATGAAAACTTTTTAATGGAAGGGGTTCATATCAGCCATGATTCGGTTGTCGGGAACAATTGTGTATTCGGTTATGGTGCCAAAATAGCCGGGAATTGTGATATTCGCGATAATGTTATCTTGAGCAGCGGGGTTATAGCCAATCCGGAAACCAGAGTAGGAAAAGGGGCCATGGTACAAAGCGGCTGCCGTTTTAGTAAGGATGTGCCCCCTTATATTGTGGCAGCACATATGCCCATAGAATACGGCGGAATTAATAGTAAAGTGCTTAGCGGTTACGGAATAGACGAAGAGGTTCAAAGAGATATTGCCAATGCGTACCGACTGATTTTTCATAGTGAGGGAAGGCTTTTCGATATAATAAACCAGGTAAAAGAGCAAGTTTCAATGGGTAAAGAAATTCAGACTATCATCGATTTCTTACAGGAAACCCAGTTAGGCATAATCAGTAAGAAAAGAATCTGATTCAGGGGGGTAGGGGAACAAAAACCACTCGCCCGGAGCCAAAGACATAAGACGAAAATATAAGATAAATCCCGTGAAATAAGTGTTTTACGGGATTTTTGTTGTTCGCCCAGCATGTATTCAGTCTAACGGGTGTAAGTCCTTGGCACGCCCGATGGCGGGAAGTGCGCAGCCAAAGACAAGGGTGTCGGTCGAGAGGCCGAATCCGAAGGAAGTCGGCGGCAAACGT
>Ga0183096_1001945_pt1 | contig 15608 bp, 10 predicted proteins | sample Biomet5_FD_127791 | JGI IMG/M metagenome (GOLD analysis project Ga0183096, IMG submission 127791) | Microbial communities from bioreactor (seeded with sewage sludge) at LBNL, California, USA - Biofuel metagenome 5 (version 2) (version 3) | ecosystem: Engineered > Bioreactor > Anaerobic >... | reverse complement strand
GGAGGTGCGGACCCTCGGCGCTCTCCGCAAGGGAGGTGGTCCCCACCGCGCCGAGGACCTGTCCGGCCGAGACCGAGTCCCCCTTTTTGACGTTGGGCTGGGACTGAAGATTGGCGTAAGTGGTCTGATAGCCGCCGCTGTGCCCCAGCACCACCGTCGTGCCCATCAGAGAATCGTCGGACACGCTCAGCACGGTCCCCGCACTGGCCGCCAAAACCTTGGTTCCCTGCGCGGCGGCGATGTCGATGCCGTCATGGGTGCGCCAGTCCTCCAGCGTCTGGCTGTACTGGAGAGCATCCACGGAGAAGGCCGCCACTACCTCGCCGCGCAGGGGGGAGACAACGAGACTGGGGGCCTCGGCGGCAATGGGCGTGTCGTCCACGGTCTCCACGGTTTCCGCTGTCTCTGCGGGCGCTTCCGCTTTCTCCGGCAGCACGCTCTCCGCCGCGACGGGCTTCTCCCCGGCCGCCGGGGATACAGCCTCCGCGGGAATACTGACGGCGGCCGCGGCCGGCTGCCCGCCGTCCGTGCCGGAGGGCGCGCCGCGGAACAAGAGAAAGTATGCGCCGGCGCCCACTGCAACGAGGCAGAGAAGCAATACGGTGTAAAAGCCTGCGCCGCTCAGAACGCTTTTTGATTTTCCAGTCATAAAATTCCTCCTTTTTCCAAAAGTATGGACAAGGCGGGGAAATTTTATGCAGGGGAGGCCGTCCGCACCGCAAAAAATGCTCCGGCCGGGCAGAGAGGCCGGCCGGAGCGCGGGAATGGAGAGAAAAAATTACTTGATGATCAGCGTTTTTCCGGTCATCTCCTGGGGCGTTTCCAGCCCCAGCACATCCAGAATGGTCGGAGCGATGTCCGCCAGCCGTCCGCCGGAGCGCAGCTCCGTTCCGGCGCCCACCAGAATGAAGGGCACGGGATTGGTGGTGTGGGCGGTCATCGGACTGCCGTCGCTCTGGAGCATGACCTCCGCGTTGCCGTGATCGGCGGTCACCATGGCAATGCCGCCCATTTTCAGCGTGGCGTCCACCACCTTGCCCACGCAGGTATCTACGGTTTCCACGGCCTTCACCGCCGCGTCGAATACGCCGGTGTGTCCCACCATGTCGCAGTTGGCAAAATTCAGGATGATGACGTCGTACGCGCCGGACTCCATGCGCTCCACGCATTTTTGGCAGACCTCCGGCGCGCTCATCTCCGGCTGAAGGTCGTAGGTGGCCACTTTCGGAGAGGGGACCAGAACCCGGTCCTCGCCGGGAAACTGAGTCTCGCTGCCGCCGTTGAAGAAAAACGTCACATGGGCGTACTTCTCCGTCTCGGCGATGCGCAGCTGAGTCAGACCCATCTGGGAGAGGTATTCGCCCAGCCCGTTCCGGACGCAGATGCGCGGGAAAGCCACCTCCACATTGGGCATGGAGGCGTCGTACTCTGTATTGCACACAAACGTGAGGGGAAAGTACTGGTGGGTAAAGCCGTCAAAAGCGGGGTCCACCAGGGAGCGGGTGATCTCCCGGGCCCGGTCGGGGCGGAAATTGAAGAAGATCACGCTGTCGTTGTCGGAGATCGTTCCGTCGGTATCGCAGACGATAGGCTCCACAAACTCGTCGGTGACGCCCTTGTCGTAAGAATCTTTCACGGCGGCCACGGGAACGGGATTGAACACCGCGCCCTCGCCGTATACCATGGCGTCGTATGCCTGCTCCACGCGGTCCCAGCGCTTGTCGCGGTCCATGGCGTAATAGCGGCCCATGACAGTGGCGATCTTTCCGACGCCGATCTCCCGGCACTTCTCCACCGCTTCGGCCACGAAACCGGCCCCGGAGACGGGGGAGACGTCCCGCCCGTCCAGAAAAGCGTGGATATAGACCTTCTCCAGGCCCTGGTCCCGCGCCATCTTCAAAAGAGCCCAGAGATGGGCGTTGTGGGAGTGTACGCCTCCGTCGCTGAGAAGGCCCATCAGATGCAGGGCAGTCCCGCGCTTTTTGCAGGCGGCCATCGCATGCAGGTAGGCCGGGTTCCGAAAGAAAGAGCCGTCCGCGATGGCGTTGGTGATCCGGGGAAGATCCTGAAATACCACGCGGCCGCCGCCAATGTTGGTATGGCCGACCTCGCTGTTGCCCATCTGCCCGTCGGGCAGACCCACATCCAGACCGGAGGCCTGCAGCTGCGTGTGCGCGTATTCGGCGAACAGCTTATCCAGCCGGGGAGTGGACGCAGCCGCAATGGCGTTGCCGTTTTTTTCATCGGTTAATCCAAAGCCGTCCATGATGATCAATGTCATCGGAGCTTTATTCATGATTGAAAATTCCTCGTTTCGCTTAAACAGACGTTTCAGTCCTGGTTGGCAGCCTGAATGATTTCGACAAACTGCTCCGGCTTCAGGGAGGCGCCGCCGACCAGGCCGCCGTCGATATCCGGCTGGGCAAGCAGCTCGGCTGCGTTTTTGGGATTCATGGAGCCGCCGTATTGGATCGTGACGGAGCGGGCGATCCGGGCGCCGTAGAGGGCCCGGATGGTGGCGCGGATGCCCTCGCAGACCTCCCCGGCCTGCTCGGCCGTGGCGTTTTTGCCGGTGCCGATGGCCCAGATGGGCTCGTAAGCGACGATACAGCGGCGCAGCTTATCCGCGGGAACGCCGTACAGAGCGCTTTTGACCTGCAGGGAGATCCAGTCCCCCGTGACGCCGGCCTCGCGCTGCTCCAGCGTTTCGCCGACGCAGAGAATGGGGCACATCCCGGCGTCCAGCACGGCCCGGACCTTCCGGTTGACGACCTGATCCGTTTCGCCGAAGAGCTCCCTCCGTTCGGAATGGCCGCAGATCACGTACTTGACGCCCAGATCCCGCAGCATGGCGGCGGAGATCTCTCCGGTATAAGCGCCCTTCTCCTCATAAAAGACGTTTTCGGCGCCCACGGAGATTCGCAGGTCCTTAAACGCCTTGACGGCGGTGGAAATATTGCAGGCGGGGACACAGATGAGCGTGTCGCACCATTTGGCGCGCGGCATGATCTTTTTCATTTCCTCGGCAAATTTTTTGGTCTCGGAAGCAGTCATGTTCATCTTCCAGTTGCCGGCGATGACGGTTTTACGATATCTGCGGTTCATGACGGTGACACTCCTCTTTTTATTCTGTCTTTTCTCTCATCAAAGTCTGTGAAAATCGGGCGCTGCCTGAATCTGAGCCGGATCGCTCCGTCGCCCGGACGGACCGCCTTGGAACGCGGCCCCGCAGGCACATGCTCACTGATCCAGCAGGCAGGCGACGCCGGGAAGCTCCTTGCCCTCCAGAAATTCCAGCGACGCGCCGCCGCCGGTGGAAATATGGGTGATCCGGTCGGCATAACCCAGCTGCTCCACGGCCGCCGCGCTGTCTCCGCCGCCGACGATCGTAACGGCGTCGGATTCCGCCAGCGCCCTGGCCATCGCCCGGGTGCCGCCGGAGAAGGCCTCCCATTCGAAAACGCCCATGGGCCCGTTCCATACGATGGTGCCTGCGCCCTTGACCGCGTCACAGAACAGAGCGACGGTTCTGGGACCGATATCCAGACCCTGCATATCGTCCGGAATGGCCATGGTGTCCACGGTGACCGGGACGGCGGAGGCGGAGAATTCCTTTGCCGCCAGCGTGTCCACCGGCAGCAGCAGCCGGACGCCCCGGTCCGCCGCCTTGCGGATCATCTCCAGCGCATAGGGCTCCTTATCGGCTTCCAGCAGAGACTTGCCGACCTTCCCGCCCTGCGCGGCGGCAAACGTGTAGGCCATGCCCCCGCCGATGATGACGGTATCCGCCTTTTCCAGCAGGTTGCTGATAACGCCGATCTTGTCAGAGACCTTGGCGCCGCCCAGCACCGCCACGAAAGGCCGCTTGGGATTGTTCAGGGCCTTTCCCATGATTTCCAGCTCCTTGGCCACCAGAAAGCCGGATACGGCGGGCAGATAGGACGCCACGCCGACGGTGGAGGAGTGGGCGCGGTGCACGGAGCCGAACGCGTCGGAGACGAACAGCTCCGCCAGAGAGGCGAGCTTTTTGGACAGCTCCGGGTCGTTCTGGGTTTCCCCCGGCTCAAAGCGGGTATTTTCCAGCAGCAGGATCTGACCGGGCTTCAGGGCGGCGGCCTTGGCTTTCGCGTCCGGACCGACTGTGTCGGAGGCGAAGATCACCTCTTTGCCCAACAGCTCGGAAAGCCGCCGGGCCACGGGAGCCAGACTCAGCTCGGGCCGGCGCTCGCCCTTGGGTTTTCCCAGATGGGAGCAGGCGATCACGGCCGCCCTGTTCTCCAGCAGATATTTGATGGTCGGCAGCGCCGCAACGATCCGTTTGTCGCTGGTGATGGCACCGGTGGTTTTATCCTGCGGCACATTGAAGTCGCAGCGCAGCAGAACCTTTTTTCCGTGGACATCCACGTCCAGGACCGTTTTTTTGTTGTAATTCATAAAAGCCTCCTGCCAAATCTTTTCCCCTTGAAACCGTACAGCCGCTCAGTCGGAACACCCCATGGAGCCGCCAATCTGCATACCGGGAAATCCGCTGCGGCGCAGCGCCTCGTACACGCAGACCGCCACCGCATTGGACAGGTTCAGGCACCGCGCGCCGGGAACCATGGGCAGGCGGATGCACCGGTCGCAGTGCGTCTGGCGGAATGCCCGGGGAAGGCCGGTGGTCTCCCTGCCGAAAAAAAGCCAGCTGTCCGGCGTGAACGCGGCCTCCTGATAGGACCGCGGCGCTTTAGCCGTCGTCAGCCACAGATCGTCCGCAGCCTCCGGGTGTCGGGCAAAAAAAGCATCCAGGTTTTCGTAGTCGGAAACCTGGACCGACTGCCAGTAGTCCAGGCCCGCGCGGCGGACCGCCTTTTCCGAGATGTCGAACCCCAGCGGCCGGATCAGATGCAGGCTGGAGCCGGTTGCGGCGCAGGTGCGGGCGATATTGCCGCAGTTCTGCGGGATCTCCGGCTCGACCAGGACGACATGCAGCATAGGCTTCCCCCTTTTCGCGAACGGAACTCATTGTAACCCTTTACCCATACAAATTCAACTGCAAAATGGAAAGAAAAATGCATTTTCGGAAAAAATCACCACAAAAACAAGTAAAATTCTGCGAAACGCCCAAGCCTTTTCTAAAATGCCGGAGGAATATCCCCATCCGGGAGCACGGAGCTTCAAAAACGGTCAAACTGCCAAAAAGACTGTACAAATTTCTCCGAATCATTTTCACACGGCCTATGGATTTTTTCCAAAGCTTTGTTATAATAATTCTATCAGCCTGCAAAGGAACGACTTGTAAAGGAGGACAGTCCAATGGATCAGATGCGCGCCATTTTATGTCTGACTGCCCGCTCCTCTGATGAGCAGAGTGAGCCGCTGATGCTGGAGACCGTCCTTTTTTGCCCCCTTCTGACGTGGGTGAGCGAAAAACTGAGGGCCAACGGCGTCCAGCGGTTTTTTATTGTCTGCGGCGCGGAATTTGCCGAAAAAGTCAAGAGCTGCTTTTCCGCCGGGAGCGAAGTCACCGTCTCCGATCGGGACGACGACCTCCTGGCGTTTTTGGACGGGGACGGCCCCGTTGCGGTGCTCCCCGCGGCTGCGGTTCCCATTGAGGACGACCTGGAGGCAGAGGAAAACTGCGCCTTTACCGCCGATGCCCGTTCCCTGCGGGAGAGCTGGGGCGCCTCCGGCACCGTTCCGGGAGCGAAAAAGCTGCCGGGCTTCGCCGCCATAGAGTCCGCCGCGGACATTCAGGACCTGAGTCCTCTGTGCCGGGACGACGCCGCGGAGCGGCTTATCGCCGCCGGCGTTCAATTTGTGGACCGCTACGCCGTCTATCTGGACCCCCGGGTGAGGGTGGGCCGGGGCACGGTGATCCTGCCGGGCACCATTCTGCGGGGGAACACCGTCATCGGCGAGAACTGCGAAATCGGACCGAATACCGTGATCCGGGACTGCACCGTCGGCAGCGGTTCCACGGTCAACGCCTCCCAGCTCTTTGAGAGCACGGTGGGGGACCGCACCAATGTCGGCCCGTTTGCCTATGTCCGGCCCGACAGCCGCATCGGCGACGACATCAAGGTCGGCGATTTTGTGGAAATCAAGAATTCCACCATCGGCAGCGGTACAAAGATTTCGCATCTGACCTATGTGGGCGACAGCGACGTGGGAGAAAAGGTCAACTTCGGCTGCGGCACCGTCACCACGAATTACGACGGATTTGAAAAACATCGCTGCACCATCGGCAGCGGGGCGTTCCTGGGCTGCAACACGAACCTGATCGCCCCGGTGAAGGTGGGAGACGGCGCCTATACCGCCGCCGGCAGCACCATCACGCGGGATGTGCCCGCCGACGCGCTGGCCATCGCCCGGGACCGGCAGGTGATCAAGGAGGGATGGGCCGCCGCGCAGCGGCGGCTTCGCGCCCGGAAGCCCAAGCCGGAGCGCTGACCGACATTCCCCCGCCGGATGGTTATTTTATTATTATAGAGATATATAAAGAAGAAGAAAACACAGAAAGAAGAGGGCACGGAACAATGATTTCACACGGTAAGGACATCAAGGTTTTCAGCGGCAACGCCAATCCGAAGTTGGCGGAGGAGATCTGCAAGCTGATGGGGACCAAGCTGGGCGAGGCGGAGGTCGGCAAGTTTTCCGACGGCGAAATATTTGTCTCCCTGTACGAAACCGTTCGCGGCAGCGACGTGTTCGTCATCCAGTCCACCTGCAACCCGGTCAACAACAACCTGATGGAGCTGCTCATCATGATCGACGCGCTCAAGCGCGCCTCCGCAGGCCGCATCACCGCGGTCATTCCCTATTACGGCTACGCCCGCCAGGACCGCAAGGCCAAGGCGCGGGACCCCATCACCGCCAAGCTGGTGGCCAACATGCTGACCAAGGCCGGCGCCGACCGCGTGCTGACCATGGACCTGCACGCCTCCCAGATCCAGGGATTTTTTGACATCCCCGTGGACAACCTGCTGGGCAATCCCATTTTCGTGGATTATTACGCCAAAAAATTCGGCTCCGAGTGCGACCACATGATGGTGGTCTCCCCGGACGTGGGTTCCGTGTCCCGCGCCAGAGCCTTTGCGCAGAAGCTGCACATGAATCTGGCCATCGTGGACAAGCGCCGCCAGAAGGCCAATTCCTGCGAGGTTATGAACGTGATCGGCGACGTGTCCGGGATGGACTGCATTTTGTTCGACGATATGGTGGATACCGGCGGCTCCCTGTGCAACGCCGCCCAGGCTCTGATGGATATCGGACACGCCAAGTCCGTCCATGCCTGCGCCTCTCACGGCGTGCTCTCCGGCCCGGCCATCGAGCGCATCAACGCCAGCTGCATCACCGAGCTGGCCCTGCTGGATACGATCCCGCCCATCGACCAGGGCAAGAGCGAGAAGATCAAATATCTGACGGTGGCCCCGATGTTCGCGGAGGCCATCGAGCGCACCTATCAGGAGATCTCCATTTCCAAGCTGTTCCGCTGAGAGCGGACTATCCGCATCAAAACGGCGGTCATCACGAGACGGGGAAGGCGACTTTCCCGTCTCCTTTGGCCGCCCCGCATGAGAAAAAAGGGGAGGCTTTATGCTGTTTCACAGGAAGTCGTATGCGCCGCAGTGGATCATCGCGGGGCTGGGGAATCCCGGCGAAAAATATGCCCGGACCCGGCACAACATGGGCTTCCTGACGGTGGACATGCTGGCCGAACGGGAAAAGGTCAAGCTCAACAAGCTCAGCTTCCACTCCGTGTTCAATCTGCTGGAAATCGGCGGAATCCGGTGCCTCGTCATGAAGCCCCAGACCTATATGAACCTCTCCGGCGACGCCGTGCGGGAGGCCGCGCAGTTCTATAAGATCCCCGCTGACCATATTCTGGTGATCTACGACGACGTCTCCCTTCCGGTGGGAAAGATCCGCGTCCGGCCCTCCGGAAGCGCCGGCGGACACAACGGCATCAAGAGCATCATCGCCCAGCTGGGCACCGACGTCTTCCCCCGGGTGAAGATCGGCACCGGTATGCCAGACGAGCACCACGACATGGTGGAATGGGTGATCGGGGAGCCGTCCCAGCAGGAAAAAAAGATGCTGCTGGACGCCGCCCGGCAGGCCATTGCCGCCGCGGAGAGCGTCGTGGAGAACGGCGGCTGCCAAAAGGCCATGAACGATTTTAACTGATGCGCGGCACGGACCCCCCCGCCGCTCCCACGGACTGGGGAAAGGCAGGCGCCCGTGCGCCGGACACGGCCCCCCTCGCGCGCGGAGGACCTCAATCAGAGAATACTCAGGCACACCCCGTCGAATCTCGCCGGAGTGCGCCTGATCCTGCGTTTTACTTCCAAATTTTGTAAGGTCGTATGCGGTATGATGGAACAACTTCTTAGAAAACTCCATGAAATCCCCGAGACGGCGGAGCTGGCCGAACGGATCGAGAACGGGGGCTGTCCGGTGGAGATCTCCGGCCTGGCTCCCGTGCACCGGGCGCAGATCGGCGCCGCCGCGGCCTATGCCGCGCAGCGTCCTGCGGTGTTTGTCTGCGGGGATGAGCGAGAGGCGCTGACGCTCCGGGACGACCTGAGCGCGCTGACCGGGACGCATCCGGCGCTGCTGCTGGCCCGGGAGTGGCAGTTTCGTCCCAACGCGGTGGCCTCCCGCACGTGGGAGCGCAGCCGCTTGGCGGCGCTGTACGCTTTGGCGAAGGGGAGCGCGGCCGTCACCGTAGCCACGGCGGACGCCCTGATGGCCCGGACGCTGCCCCGGGAAGGACTGCTGCGTGCCGTCCTCACCCTGAAGGAGGGCGGCCGGGCGGATCTGAACGCGCTGGCGGAGAGGCTGACCGCAGCGGGCTACTCCCGCTGCGAACAGGTGGAGGGCGTGGGACAGTTTGCCGTCCGCGGCGGAATCCTGGACGTGTTTTCTCCGCTGATGGAAAATCCGGTCCGCTGCGAGCTGTTCGACGATGAAATCGACTCGCTGGGCACGTTCGATCTTGGGACGCAGCGTCGGATCAAGCGCGAGAAGTCGGCGCTGATTCTTCCTGCGGCGGAGACGCTGCCCCTTACCGCCGAAGGCGGTCTGGCGGGATTGGCGGAGAAGCTGCGCAGACTCGGGGAGAAGCTGGAGAAGCGGCAGAAGACGCAGACCATCGTGCAGACGCTGCGCGCCGATGCGGAGCAGCTGGAGAGCGGCGCGGTCCCGGGTGGAATGGACCGCTACCTGGCGGCCGTCTGTCCCGGCATGCCCACGGGAATGGACTATCTGCCTCAGGATGCGGTGGTGTTCCTCTGCGAGAGCGGCCGGGTAAACGAACGCATCAAAAATGCGCTTCTGCAGACCAAGCAGGATACGGAGGCTCTGACCGAGGCCGGAATTCTGGCGGGAGATTACGCCAGGATGATGCTGTCCGATGCCGAATTTTATGCCCGGCTGTCCGACTTTCCGGTGGTGATGGCGGATTCGCTGCCCACATCCCAGCTGCCGCTGCGGCCCCGGATGCTGCTGAGCCTGTCCGCCAAGCAGCTCTCCTCCTATGGCGGAAGCCTGGAGACCGCCTGCGCCGATATGGAGCACTACCGCGCATCCGGCAGCGGCGTGCTGGTGCTCTGCGGAGGGGAGGCCCGGGCGAAAAACCTTCTGTCGCTGCTGACCGACCGCGGCGTTCCCGCCGCCCTGGACCTGAAGGGGACGGCCATGCCGGCGCCGGGCGAGGTACGCATTACCCTGGGCGCTCTGTCGGCCGGCAGCGAATACCCGTCCCTGCACCTGGCCGTTTTGACGGAGGGGCAGCTGCTCTCCGTGCAGAAAAAGCGCCAGAAGCTGAAAAAGGAGACAAACCGGCAGAAGCTCCAGTCCTACACGGACCTGACTCCGGGCGATCTGGTGGTCCATGTCCACCACGGCGTGGGGCGCTTCGCGGGCATCCAGAAAATGCCGGTGGACGGCGTGGAGAAGGATTACATCAAGCTGGACTATGCCGGGGGCGACTGTCTGTATGTCCCGGTGACGCAGCTGGATCTGGTCTCCAAATACATCGGCAGCGGGGAGGAGGCCCAGGAGCACGCGCGGCTGAACAAACTGGGCGGCACCGAGTGGGCAAAACAAAAATCCCGCGCCAAGGCCGCGGTGAAGGACCTGGCCAAGGGTCTCATCGCCCTGTACGCCCAGCGTTCGCGCCTTTCCGGCTTTGCCTTTTCCCCGGATTCTCCCTGGCAGAGGGAGTTTGAGGACGCCTTTGAATACGAGGAGACGGACGATCAGCTCCGGGCGGTGGCGGAGATCAAGCAGGACATGGAGCGGCCCCGCCCCATGGACCGCCTGCTGTGCGGCGACGTGGGGTACGGCAAGACCGAGGTGGCGCTCCGGGCGGTGATGAAGTGCATCCTGGACGGCAAGCAGGCGGCCATTCTGGTCCCCACCACCGTCCTGGCCCAACAGCACTACGCCACCGCGGTCAGCCGCTTCCGCTCCTTCCCGGTGAAGATCGAGGTCCTCTCCCGGTTTACGTCGGCGAAGGACCAGAAGCGCGTCCTTTCCGCCATGGCAGACGGCGGCGTCGATCTGGTCATCGGCACCCACAAACTGCTCCAGAAAAATATCCGTTTCAAGGACCTGGGACTGCTGATTATCGACGAGGAGCAGCGCTTCGGCGTCACTCACAAGGAGCGGCTGCGCCAGATGGCCAGGCAGGTGGATACGCTGACCCTGACGGCCACGCCCATTCCCCGGACGCTGAATATGGCGCTCTCCGGCCTGCGGGACATGTCTACCATCGAGGAACCGCCCCGGGACCGCCAGCCGGTCCAGACCTATGTGCTGGAGCACGACTGGGAAATCCTGGCCGACGCCATGCAGAAGGAGCTGGCCCGGGGCGGACAGATCTATTATCTGCACAATCGGGTGGAGACCATCGACCTCACCGCCTCCCGCATCCGGAAACTCCTGGGTGAGGACGTGCGTATCGCCGTGGGACACGGGAAAATGAACGAGCAGGCCCTCTCCTCCGTGATGCAGCAGATGGTGGACGGGCAGGCGGACATTCTGGTCTGCACCACCATCATCGAAACCGGCATCGATATTCCGAACGTGAATACACTGGTGATTGAGGACGCGGATCATATGGTTCTGGCCCAGCTGCACCAGATCCGCGGCCGCATCGGCCGTTCGGCCCGCCGCGCATATGCCTACCTGACCTACCGGAAGGGAAAAATCCTCCAGGAGAACGCCGCCAAGAGGCTTTCCGCCATCCGGGAATACGTGGAATTCGGCTCGGGCTTCCGCATCGCCATGCGGGACCTGGAGATCCGGGGCGCGGGCAATCTGCTGGGTCCCGAGCAGTCCGGCTACCTGATGAGCGTGGGCTATGACCTATACCTGAAGCTGCTGGAGGAGGCCGTGCTGGAGGAGCGGGGCGAGGCCAGAAAGATCGAGGCGGAGTGCTCCGCCGACCTGACCGTCAGCGCCAACATCCCGGAGCGCTATGTCTCCTCGCCGGAGCAGCGCATGGATCTCTACCGCCGCATCGCGGCCGTGCGCAGCGACGAGGATGCGCAGGATGTGCTCGACGAACTGATCGACCGTTACGGCGAGCCGCCCAGAAGCGTCCTTACCCTGCTGGACGTGGCCATGCTCCGGGCCGCCGCGGCCAAGGCCGGCATCTCGGACATCACGCAAAAGGGAGAGAAGCTCAAACTGACCATCGCCTCCTTCCGCCCGGAGGCGCTGGCAGCCGTATGCGGCCTTGCCAAATACAGGCGCACACTGGCTCTCTCCGGGACGGGAACCCCCTCCCTGGTGCTGACGCTCAAATCCGGCCAGAACGCTCTGGATGCCGCGCTGGAACTGGTGGAGGATCTGCGCCTGGCCTCCGAGTGAGCGGCCGCGCGGCGGAGAAAAAGGCCGGAGACAACGGCGGGACGGCCGCCTGCCCAAAAACGAGAGGAGACATTATGAAAAAGATTTTCTGCCTGGCGCTGACTCTGGCTCTGGGGATCTGCTGCCTCGGAGGATGCGGCAAAAGCGGAGCATCCGAAACGGGCCTGTATTACGAGGCCAGCGGCATTCCCTCCGACAAGGTTCTCCTGACCGTTGATGGCTGGGAGGTCACCGCCCAGGAGTATTTCTACTGGCTGACCTACAATTGTGACTACATCAGCAGTTACTATCAAAACGAGCGGAAAATTGTGGACTGGAGCGGGGATCGCAACGGCCAGACACTGGGAGAATACGCCAAGGCGCAGGCGCGGAACACCTGCGCCCTGTATGCCGTGATCGAATCCTGGGCCCAAAAGTATCATCTCTCCGTCACGGAGGAGGATCAGAAGGGGATCGACGCGCAGTGGGACGCAGCGGCGGAGCAGGCCGGCGGGGAGGAGGCCTATCTTGCCAGCCTGGCCGGTATGGGGGTCGACAAGGCCTTCGCCCGGCAGATTTCGGCGGATTACTACCTGTACAGCCACCTCTACGAGCTTTACCAGACGGAGGGGAGCGAGCTGCATCCCGACCAGGCGGACGTGGAGCGCTATGCGCAGGAAAAGGGCTTTTTGACCGTGGAGGCGATCCTGCTCTCCACGGCGGGCGCGGCCGACGACGCCGCCCGCCAGAAAAAGAGGGCGGAGGCGGACGAGGTCCTCGAAAAGCTCAACGCCAGTTCCAATCCCCAGGAGGAATTCTCCGCTCTGGCGGACACCTATTCCGACGGGAAGGACCGGGACCGCTATCCCAACGGCTTTACCTTTGTCCCCGGCTCCGGCACCATGCCGGAGGCCTTTGATTCCGCCGCCCAGGGGCTGGAGGAGAACAAGTGGAGCGGCGTGGTGGAGACTGCGGACGGCTATTACATCATCCTCCGCCGTCCGCTGGACATGGACGCCGTTTCCGCCGACTATTTCGACGACATGCTTCAGACCGCCGCGGACAACGCCAAGCTCCAGTATTCCGACGAGTACGGCGCCATCGATACCGCCGACTTCTACGGGAAGCTGACAGCCGCCCGTGCCAAGTTGGATACCGCCGCAGGGACGTCCTCCGCATTTGGCACGCTGCCCGCCGCCAGCGCTTCGGCGCAGAGCGCCTCCGGCTCCGGCTCCGACTGATCCGTTTCGCACCGCCCTGCGGGGAAAGCGTTTCCGCCGCATGGCAATGCGCGCGCAGGAGGCGCGGCTCCGCCCTGCGGTCCGGACCCCGCCCCGCGGCGGGGTCCGTTGGCGCGAAGCGATTTCCCGGCCCTGTGTCGAAACAAGACTGCTTTTGGGCAACTTGCCCAAAAGCAGTCTTGTTTTGTCAAAGATTTAACAAATTTTCAAAAAACGCGGAAAACCATTGACGGCCGCGAAAAAAGTCCCTATAATAAGCTCCGCAGGTACCCTTAAAGACCAGTGTGTCAAATTTTTGGCAATCATGTTTTAGTTTTGACAATCCTGCGCAAGCGCATTCCCGGCAGGACCGGCTGCCCGGCCGCCGCTCTCTGCCTAAAAAATTCAACAGATGAAAAAACGGAGGTAGTAGTATCATGAAAGATCTGTATGTCGTTAATTGCTGCAGAACCGCTATCGGTTCCTTTGGCGGAGCCCTGAAGAATACGCCCGCACAGGACATGGGCGCCATCGTCATCAAAGAGGCCCTCAACCGCGCCGGCGTGAAGCCCGAGCAGGTGGACGAGGTTATGTTCGGCTGCGTGCTGACCGCCGGCCTGGGGCAGAACGTCGCTCGTCAGGCCGCCATCAAGGCGGGAATCCCCTATTCCGTTCCCGCCTACACGGTGGGCATGGTCTGCGGCTCCGGCATGAAGTCCGTTATCGAAGGCGCCCGCTCCATCCTGGCCGGCGACGCCGACGTGATTGTCTGCGGCGGCACCGAGAACATGTCCGCAGCTCCCTATGCCTCCAACGACGCCCGCTGGGGCGCCCGCATGGGAGACAAGAAGATGATGGACACCATGCTCAAGGACGGCCTTTGGGACGCGTTCAACAACTATCACATGGGCACCACCGCCGAGAACATCTGCGACGTGTGGGGCATCACCCGTCAGGAGCTGGACGAGTTTTCCGCCTCCTCTCAGCAAAAGACCGAGGCCGCGCAGAAGTCCGGCCGTTTCAACGACGAGATCGTTCCCGTTCCCGTGAAGGTCAAGAAGGACATCGTGGAATTCAAGGTTGACGAGTTCCCCCGTCCCGGCACCACCGTCGAGGGCATTTCCAAGATGAAGGGCGCTTTCCCCGTGGGTCCCGAGTCCCCCAATCCCCAGGTCGTTCACACCTTTGAGCCCACCGGCATCAAGGACGCGGCCGACAAGGGCACGCAGCGCGTGACCGCGGCCTCCGCCTCCGGCATCAACGACGGCGCAGCCGCGCTGATCCTCGCCTCCGGCGACGCCGTCAAGAAATACGGCCTTAAGCCCATGGCCAAGCTCCTCTCCTGGGGCCAGGGCGGCGTGGATCCGAAGATCATGGGCGTCGGCCCCGTTCCCGCCTCTCGTCAGGCTATGGCGAAGGCCGGCCTGACCATCGACGACATGGATCTTGTCGAGGCCAACGAGGCGTTTGCCGCACAGTCCGTGGCAGTCGCCCGCGAGCTGCACTTCGATATGAGCAAGGTCAACGTCAACGGCGGCGCCATTTCTCTGGGCCATCCCGTCGGGGCCTCCGGCGCCCGCATCATCGTCACGCTGCTCCATGAGATGCAGAAGCGTCCCGAGGCCAAGAAGGGCCTGGCGACCCTGTGCATCGGCGGCGGCCAGGGCGTTGCCACCATCTGGGAGAAGTGCTGATTTTCCAATCGCTTTTCGGGAGGCGTCCGGAGCAATCCGGGCGCCTCTGCTTTTGCCGGATTCCGACAAAAGTAGTGCCGGTTCGCCAAAAGTTCCCGTTGCCTTTCCCTCCGCCCCGCGCTATCATAATAGAGGAAGCTTTCCAATATCCCACCCGCTTGAGCCGTCTGCCGTCCGGCGGACGGCCCCTTTTTATTTCAAACGACGGCCGCCCCAAATTGAAACTTTTTGAAAACAGGGCCGCAGTTGCCCTTTTCAAAGGGCGCGGGCTATGCTATACTTTTTTCAAAGAGAGGCGCGCCTCTCTTCCACACGAAAGGAGCGATACCTATGAAGTGTACCTTTACCTGCAAGAAAGTTCCCCTGAGCGATGCCATCAAGGAATATACAGAGATGAAGATCTCCAAACTGGATCGCTATTTTCGGGACGAGCCCACTGCCTTTGTCACCTTCTCCGTGGAAAAGACGCACCTGTGCTCCGTCGAGATTATGATCCGGGGCGGCAATACGCTGCTGCGGGCCCAGACAGAGGAACCGGACGGCGATATGCGCGGCGCGGTGGATTCCGCCTGCGGTTACATTGAGCGCCAGATTCTGAAAAACAAGACTCGTCTTGAAAAGCGGCTTCGCAGTGACGCCTTTCCTGCTCCGGCCGCCAACGACGGATTTGAGATTGCCGAGGAGAAGGAGTTTCCCATTGTCCGGACCAAGCGTTTTTCCGTCAAGCCCATGAGCCCGGAGGAGGCAATTCTGCAGATGAATCTGCTGGATCACAGCTTTTTTGTGTTCCGGAACATGGAGGGGGACTCCCTGTCCATCGTATACCGCCGCAAGAACGGCGGGTACGGCCCGG
>Ga0183096_1001943_pt1 | contig 15618 bp, 12 predicted proteins | sample Biomet5_FD_127791 | JGI IMG/M metagenome (GOLD analysis project Ga0183096, IMG submission 127791) | Microbial communities from bioreactor (seeded with sewage sludge) at LBNL, California, USA - Biofuel metagenome 5 (version 2) (version 3) | ecosystem: Engineered > Bioreactor > Anaerobic >... | reverse complement strand
ATGCGCAAGGGGGGGAGGGAAGCTAATGCGCTCATCGGCGCAACGATCGACATGTTTTCCAGCTATCTCAGCGACAAGGACTGGAACATCCGGGAGAACGCCAACACGCAGAAGAGCGTGAACGGTCTCAATAACTACATTCGCGAAGCGTTTACAAAGAAATACTGGCTGCACGAGATTTACCCCGAAGAGGTGCGTGAGGCGCATATCTCGGGCGACTGTCATATCCATGACCTCGGTTTCTTCGGCCCATATTGCGCCGGCTGGGATCTGCGGCAGCTGTTGATGCAGGGTTTTGGCGGCATCCCCGGAAAGGTGGAAAGCAAACCGGCCAAACGTCTTCGTTCCTTCCTGGGGCAGATCGTCAATTCGACGTTTACAACACAGGGCGAGACAGCGGGCGCACAGGCCTGGTCCAGCTTCGACACATACTGCGCGCCATTCATCCGTAAGGATAACCTGACGCACGAACAGATCAAGCAGTCGCTGCAGGAGTTTATTTTTAACATCAATGTACCGACCCGGGTCGGGTTTCAATGCCCGTTCTCTAACCTGACGTTTGACATCAAGGTGCCCAAAACGCTGAAGGACCATCCGGTGATCATTGGCGGCGAGCATCAGGATACGACATATGGCGATTATCAGAAAGAGATGGACGAGTTTAATCTGGCCTTTTGCGAGGTGATGTTGGAGGGCGATGCCAAGGGCCGTGTGTTCACGTTCCCCATCCCCACGCTCAATATCACAAAGGATTTCGACTGGAACAACCCTGTGGTGGATAAGTTCATGGAGATCACCTGCAAATACGGCATTCCGTATTTCGCGAACTATGTGAACTCCGACCTCTCGCCCGAGGACGCGGTATCGATGTGCTGCCGTCTGCGGCTGGATGTGACGGAGCTGAGAAAGCGCGGCGGCGGCCTGTTTGGGTCCAACCCGCTCACGGGTTCCATCGGCGTGTTCACCATTAATTTGCCGCGCATCGGCTATCTCTCGCGCACCGAAGATGAGTTTTTTGCGCGTCTGCGCCATATAGCCGAGGTGGGGAAAACCTCGCTGGAACTCAAGCGCAAGGTGATCGAGCAGCAGACGGAAAACGGCCTGTATCCCTATTCGGCGGTGTATCTGAAGGATGTCAAAAAGCGTTCCGGACAGTATTGGTACAACCATTTCAATACGATCGGCATCATCGGTATGCATGAAGCGCTGCTGAATTTTATGGGCAAGGGGCTTGAGACCCCCGAAGGCAACGCGTTCGCTGTGCGTGTCATGCACTTTTTGCGTGAGATCATGCAGGAGTTCCAGAAGGAGACAGGTCATCAGTATAATCGGGGGGCCACGCCCGCCGAGGGTACCAGCTACCGGCTGGCCAAGCTGGATAAGGAGAAATATCTTGACATCATCACCTCCGGCAAGGATGTCCCCTATTATACCAACTCGTCGCAGCTGCCCGTGGGTTTCACAGACGACATCATGGAGATGATCGAACTGCAGGACGAGCTGCAGTCGCTGTATACCGGCGGTACGGTACAGCACCTTTATCTGGGAGAACGTATCGAGGATATCGAAACGGCCAAACGCATCATCCAGAAGATTTTCTCCAAATACCGCATGCCGTATATCTCCATTACACCTACGTTCAGCGTGTGTGACGAACACGGCTACATCGCGGGCGAACAGTTTACCTGTCCGGAGTGCGGCGCGAAGACGGAGGTATGGAGCCGCGTGGTGGGATATCTCAGGCCCGTCCAGAACTATAACGATGGAAAGAAAGAGGAGTACCGTGAACGGGTCAAGTTCGTCGTCCCTGCGGCGATATAGCCATGCTTATTGCCGGCCTTGTCAAAAATTCATTCGTTGATTATCCGGGGCTGATCGCGGCGGTGGTGTTTGTGCCGGGCTGTAATATGGACTGCTGGTACTGTCACAACCGCGCCCTTTGGAAGGCTGATAACCTTCTGGATACAGCGGAGGTGACCGGCTTTTTAGAAAAACGCCGCGGTTTCCTGGACGGCGTGGTGATATCCGGCGGCGAGCCCACGCTTCAGGCGGACTTGCCGCAGTTTATCCGAGATATTCGCGGCATGGGATACCGTGTGAAGCTGGACACCAATGGGCTGAAACCGGATGTGGTGGAAGCCTTGCTTCCCGATCTTGATTATGTTGCGATGGATATAAAGGCGCCGCCCGGGCAGTTGAACCGGGTGGTGTCTTTTGATTTGGATGACGCGCCCATATGGCGGTGCGCCGACATGTTGATGGGCAGCGGAGTGGATTATGAATTTCGTACAACATTTATGCCGACGCTGGGCGTGTCTGATATCGAGGAGATGGCGCGCCGGATTCACGGCGCACGCCGGTATGTGCTGCAGCAATATCGCAAGATGGACAGCCGCACGCTTTGCCCGGAGCCGCACAGCGTTGAGACCATCAAAAAAGCGGCCGAAGCCGCTGGAAAATACGTGCGTGATATGGCGATCAGAGGGATTTAGTTGGGTGAAACCGTTGAAGATGCTTCGCTTCCCGGCGTTAATGTTGGAGATGCCTGGCTGTCGAAATATTCGTCCCGCAGTTCCTCGGCCTGGTGACTAAGCTGGTTGGCCTTGTCTGCCAGAGGGCTTTGCCACAGCCCGTAAGCTGAACCGGCCAATATTACTGCCAATGCGATAACGGCAATGACCTTTACGAAACCGGGGATCAGTTTCCAGATGATGCCGAAGCCGATGAGAAAGATGACAACGGCGCCCACGATGATGGCCCAGCCGGGCAGCGTACGCGCATAACTTTCAACATCCTGTTGCACCGGCGCACAGGCTGCGAGTATTCCGATGGATGCCAGGACGATGGTCACCACAAGGAAAAATTTTTTCATATTACCACCCAAATAATTGATAATAATATTATACTCAGCCTCACTTTAATAGTAAATAGGCAGAAATTTTTTTCATACTCTGCAAAAAACTCAAAAAAGTATGGACATGGGGAGAAAAAAGCTCTAATATTATTTTAGATAAATAGAAAGACGGAAGTTTTCCGTCAATGCTATGGAGGAGATTATGGCGGGGAAGATAGTTGTTTTTGGTAGCTTTGTGGTCGATCTGGCATCGCGTGCGGATCATCTGCCGAGGCCGGCTGAGACAGTCATCGGAAGTTCGTTTGCTTTGGGACCGGGCGGCAAAGGGTCGAACCAGGGCGTTGCGGCGCATCGTGCAGGTGCGGATGTTTGCATGATCACCAAAGTGGGCGACGATGTGTTTGGCAAGGTCGCGCTGGATTTTTACAAATCAGAGGGCATGAATACCGACCTTATATTTGTGGACAAGGAAAAGGAAACGGGCACCGCTCTCATCATGGTTGATGAAAACACGGCTCAGAACCAGATACTCGTGGTGTCCGGAGCGTGCGGAAATATCAACGACGAGGATATAGAACGCGCGACGCCGGCCATAAAAAACGCGCAGATTATATTGATGCAGCTGGAAGTGAACCTGGATGCCAACTGGAAGGTGCTCGATATCGCGCACAAGAACGGCGTAAAGGTTGTGCTCAATACCGCGCCCGCCCAGAAGGTGGATGACGATATTCTGGCAAAGGTAAACGTGCTGACGCCTAACGAAGTGGAAGCTTCAATTCTCTCCGGCGTTGAGGTGGTCACGATGGACGATGCGCGCCGCGCAGCGGAAGTATTCCAGAAGAAAGGCGTGGAAGAGGTCGTGATCACGATGGGCGCTCAGGGCGCTTATGTGCGCAGCGGCAGCCGTGAGTTGATCGTACCGCGGCTCAATGTGGAAGCGATCGATACAACGGGCGCGGGCGACGCGTTTAACGGCGGCCTGGTGACGGCACTGGCAGAGGGCAAGGATCTGTTTGCGGCTGCGGAATTCGCCAACGTGGTGGGAGCGCTTTCTGTTACGAAGAAAGGCACCGCGCCGTCAATGCCGTCCCGCAAGGATATTGATGCGTTTATGCAGAAGTAGTTTTATTGGTTACTTGAAGCGGCTGCCCATTGGGTGGCTGCTTTTTTGTGGAGAACAAAAGAGCGAAAGTTTTGGGGTGTTGTGTACAGGGCCGTCGGATGGTATGATGACGGTTGGAGGAAAGAACAGATGTTTGTGGCAAATGGACTGAACGGATATCAGGTGCTCGATACAGGAGACGGAGAAAAGCTGGAGAATGTTGGCGGCGTTGTGCTCCAGCGTCCCGACCCGCAGGTTATATGGCAGAAAACGAGCCCCTCTATCTGGCGGCCGCACGCGGTGTATGACCGCAGTGATACGGGCGGCGGGAGTTGGCGCTTCATCAAAAAGGTGCCGGAAAGGTGGATCGTTGAGCTTTCGGGATTGAAGTTTTATGTGCGGCCTACTGGTTTCAAACATATCGGCGTGTTCCCGGAGCAGGCGGCCAATTGGGAATATATCCGGCAACGCATCGTTGGAAGCGGGCGGAAGATCAATATGCTGAACCTGTTTGCCTATACGGGCGGTGCGACGCTGGCGGCGCTGGCGGCGGGCGCGTCGGTGGTGCATGTGGACGCGGCGAAGAGCATGAACGACTGGGCAAAGGAAAACGCCCGGCTTTCCGGCTTGGGTGATGCGGACGTGCGCTTTATCGCTGATGATTGTCATAAGTTCGTGCTGCGTGAGCAGCGGCGCGGACGGCGCTATGACGCCATTGTGATGGACCCTCCGTCGTACGGCCGCAGCGAGGGCAGCGTATGGAAGATCGATCAGCATCTGTTTCCGCTGGTAAAGGATTGCGCGGCGTTGTTGTCCGACAATCCGCTGTTCTTTATCATCAACTCATATACCACGGGACTGTCGGACGTGGTCACAAGGAATATGCTGGTACAGTGCCTGCCGAAAGGACATATCGAGTCCGGCACGCTGGTACTGCCGCAGAAGGATTCCGACGTGCTGCTGCCATGCGGTACGACATCGCGCTGGCAGCCGTGAATATCATCTATGAAGACAACCACCTTTTGGTGGCGGAGAAGCCCTATGGCGTACTGTCTCAAGCGGACGAGACAGGCGATGACGATATGCTCAGCCTCTGTAAGGCGTATATCAAGGAGAAGTACCATAAGCCGGGCAATGTATACCTGGGATTGGTGCACCGGCTGGACAGGCCGACAGGCGGCGTGATGGTGCTCGCACGTACCTCCAAGGCTGCCGCGCGCCTTACGGCTCAGATCCAATCCGGGATATTTGAGAAAACGTATCTTGCGGTGCTGACGTCTGCCCCGCCCGATCAGGCGGGTGTGCTGCGGCACTGGCTGTTGAAAGATGAAGCAACGCATATTGCGCATATAGTCGATGAAAAAACGCCGGGCGCAAAACGGGCGGAACTTAGCTACGAGGTGTTGGCGAAGAAGGACGGCCTTTGTCTGGCACGCATCCGCCTGAAGACGGGCCGGTTCCATCAGATACGCGCCCAGATGGCGGCGGTGGGCGCGAGCGTATACGGCGATATGAAATACGGCGCACGCGACATTAAAGCGCCGCTGGCGCTTTTCGCTTACCGCATCTGTCTGGATCACCCGACGACGGGCCAGCGGCTTTGTTTTACCGCTCGGCCGGAAAGGTATCCATTCAGCCTGTTCGATATTCCAAACGAAAATCAATAAGGATCCACAGCAGGCTGTTGAAATATAGAACAAAAGTCAAACTATTTATTGTTTATTTCGGCAGGGGAGGGCCTGACAGGACTGAGGGACGTACGGTTCATATCTCTGTGAGCCAGAGCTATAGTGAGCGCGGAGACAAGCACCGCCTGCTCCACGATGGCTTGGCTGTTTTCTACTGGGAGCATGGGTTCGATATAGGTGGTCATCAGCACCAGGTCGGCGTGATGCGTGACAGGCGAATCGGCATAAGCGGTGACGGCGATGGTTCCGGCACCGTGGCTTTGGACAGCCTCAAGCGAGGAAACCACGCTGGGCGACGCGCCCGAAACGGAGAAACCGATTGCCAGATCGCCCGGGCCGAGCAGCGACGCCGAAATGTCCTGATAGCTGGAATCCCTCTGTGCGCTGGCGCGGATGCCCAATCTGAGGAAATTAGTCGCGGCAGACTCGGCTGCGAAAAAAGAATAGCCGACTCCAAACAACTCAACGCTGCGCGCACCGGCGATCATATCGACCACACTGGTGAATATTGATTCATTGACAAGGTGCAGCATATCACTGATGCTGCGCATTCTGATGCCGGCCACCTTTTGCAGTATGCTGTATGGGGAATCGTCACTTGAAAGGCATTCGGAAGGTGTTTCCGGAGTTGTGTCCATCTCTTTGGCCAGAGATAGTTTAAAGTCCTTATAGCCGACATATCCGGTGGTCTTGATGCAGTTGATAATGGAGAATTGGCTCACTTTAATTTTTTCCGCCAGCTCGGTGATATTGTGGTCCAACACTTCAGCCGGGTTGGACAGTATAAAATCAGCAACCTTTCGGGTAGCAGGGTTTAAGCGGTTATATTGAGCTTTTAGCCTGATCAGGCAATCCGGATTCGACCGTTTCATATTTGACCTTCCAGAATGTGATTGAGAACTTCTTATTCTATCAACAACACATCAAAAAAACAACGATTGATGAGGGCGGTTTACAAAAAATAATATTTATTTTATAATGACGCGGCATGGTTATGGCTTAAGTGTACCAATTCTAATATGATGAATATGGAATATAGGGGGATTGGCTTTGTTAAAAGCGGTGTTGTTTGACATGGACGGAGTGCTTGTGGATACCGAGCCGGAATATCAGAGACTGGACATCATGCTCGCAGCTGAGATGGGCATTGCTCTGACACCTAAGGATCAAAGCCGTTATGTGGGCGTCAGTATGCAGGAAGCATGGCGGGATATGCAAAAAAGGTATGGCTTTACGCAGGACCCGCGGCTTATATGTCAAAGAGAAGAAGCGATGATCGCCGAGCATTATAAAAACGGAGAGTTAATTGTTTACGAGGGCGCGGTGGCGCTGCTGGAAAGCTGCGCGGCCAGCGGACTTTTAGTGGCGGTGGCGACATCGTCGATGCTGGAGCATGCGGAATGCGTGATCAACCGTTTGGGCCTTTCGGATGACGTTCATGCGGTCGCGTCCAGTTGCATGACCAAGAAATCCAAGCCGGCGCCGGATATTTTTCTGCTGGCTATGAAAATGTTGGGTGTCAATGGCAATGAGTGCATTGTTATTGAGGATGCGGACAGCGGTGTGACGGCGGCGCATGCGGCGGGTGTAAAACGAGTGATTGGAATCAGGCATAAGGGCAGATGGCAGCGGCTAACCGACGCCGACTTGGTTGTGGATTCGCTGGACGAAATGACCGTGCAGGCGCTGCGTGACTTGATGGAATAGCAACAGATACGGACTGGATCGGGTATTCCGGTTTCCACTGGCCCCGCTGTCGATGTACGCGCGTTGGCAGGGTGGCTTTTTAAGCGCGCTTCATGTATAATGAGCGACGGACTTATATATTTGCATATGGAGGAATGAATTGGTCGCGCTGACCCTGAACAACATAAGCAAGAGCTTTGGCGCGGATGAAGTGCTGAAAAACGTGTCGCTGGTGCTGACGGACGAGCAGCGTCTGGGGCTTGTGGGTCCCAATGGCGCGGGAAAGACGACGTTGCTGCGCATTATCTGTGGCGAAATGGCTGCGGACAATGGCTCGGTGAGCATTGCGAACCCTGCGGGGCTGGGCTACTTGAGTCAGGAGGTTCCCGCCGGAACGCAGGACACGGTATGGCAGACAATGCTGGCGGTGTTTGACGACGTCTTCGCAATGGAGAGACGCATGCGTGAGCTGGAACACGAGATGGCGGAAGCTTCGGAGGACAGCGATGCGTGGCGGCGGGTTTCCCGCGAATATGAGCGGGTGACGCATGATTTTGAAGAAGCGGATGGGTACGGCTATAAAAGCGCCATCGGCGGCGTACTCAAAGGGCTGGGACTTGGCGAGGAGATGTTTGACCAGCCGGTGGATACACTGTCCGGCGGGCAGCGCGCGCGGCTGGCGCTGGGGCGACTGCTGCTCAAAAAGCCGACGCTGCTGCTGTTGGACGAGCCGACCAACCATCTGGACGCCGATGCGATCGAGTGGCTGGAAGGATATTTGAAAAGCTGGCGTGGCGCGGTGATACTGGTCTCGCACGACCGATGGTTTCTTGACCAGCTGTGCACGCATGTAGCCGGTCTGTATAACCGTACACTAAGCGTAGAGGTGGGCAACTATTCCGCTTTTGCGCTAAAACGGCAGGAACAGCGGCGGCTGCAACAGAAGGCGTATGAGCATAATCAGAGGGAGATCAAGCGGCAGGAGGCCGTGATCGAGCGATATAAGGCTTGGGGACGCGCGGGCGCCGATAAGAACTTCATCAAAGCCCAGGCGCGCGAGCATCTGTTGGAAAAGATGGAACGGGTCGAGCGCCCCGAGACGGAGAGGGCGCGTATGTTGTTGCGGCTGGAAGGCGGTGAAAGCGGCGAGGATGTGCTGACGGCGGAAAACCTGCGGATGGCGTTCGGTGAAAAGACGTTGTTCGAGGACTTGAGTTTCCGGCTGTTCAAGGGCGACAGCACCGCGCTGGTGGGGCCGAACGGCGTCGGAAAAACAACGCTTCTTCGTATTGTGGCAGGCCGCCTCATGCCGCTTGCGGGTGATGTGGAACTGGGGGCGGGTGCGAAGATAGGTTATTACGATCAATTACAGGAAGGCCTCTGCGACCGTCTCTCTGTGATCGAAGAGCTGAGGGAGGCGTATCCGTCCAAAACGGACAGCGAATTGAGAAACGTATTGGCAGGGTTCCTGTTTTTCGAAGATGACGTATTCAAACCGGTATCAAAGCTTTCGGGTGGTGAAAAGGGGAGGCTGGCTCTGCTGAAGCTGATGATGGCCAATCCGGCGTTGTTGCTGCTGGACGAACCGACCAACCATCTGGACATGGACAGCCGTGAGGTATTGGAGGACGCGCTGATCGAATTTGGTGGTACGATACTCTTTGTCAGCCATGACCGGTATTTCATCAACCGTGTGGCCAGCCGCGTTCTGGAACTGAAGGATGGTGGGCTGACGGCGTTTGAAGGGAACTGGAGCGACTACCAGGCAATGCTTGAGGCCAGAAAGAACGCCACCTTGCAGCCGGCCTATATTGATGACGGGCTGACAAAGACGGAAGCGGCCAAGCGCCGCCGCCTTAGCCGCGAGGAGGAGCAGCGCGCCAAAGAAGCGCAGATGCGCGTGGCGCGGATCGAGAAGGAGATCGCTGAGGCGGAACAGAGGCTCCGGCAAATCGAGACAACGCTGGCCGATCCGTCCGTTTTGGCTGAAGCGGATATTATATCGTTGTCCGGCGAGCATGAAACAGTGTGCAGGCAGATCGAGACGCTGATGAACCAGTGGGAAGAGGCTTGCGAAGCATTTTAACACCGTTCATTTTCAATGCTTGTTTTTTACTCTAATATGGGATTAATATTGCTTAATGTTAAGAAATAAGGGAGGCTTTTTATGCGCTGTGACCTGATGCATCCGGCAGATCAGCTGGTACTGATGATGAACCGGATCTATTACCGGGGGATGACAACGACGTCCGGCGGTAACCTGTCTGTCAAGGATGAGAACGGCGATTTGTGGATCACGCCCAGCGGAATCGACAAGGGGATGCTGACACGCGATGATATTAACCGTGTCACGCCGGACGGCACCATCACCGGACGCCACAAACCGTCGTCCGAGTATCCGTTTCATATGTCTGTTTACCAGCGCCGTCCGGATATCAAAGCGGTACTTCATGCGCATTCGCCCGCGCTCGTGGCGTTTAGTATCGTGCGACAACTGCCTGAGATCAACCTGATCCCAACCGCGCGCCTTATATGCGGGAACCTGACGATAGCGCCATATGCGATACCGGGCAGCCAACTTCTGGGGCAGAAAATCGCGGCGGAGTTTGACAAAGGCTATTCCGTGGTCATGCTGGAGAACCATGGCGTGGTGATTGGCGCAAAGGATATATTTACGGCATTTATGGCGTTTGAGACGCTGGAAACCCTCGCGCGGCTGCATATCAACGCATTGCGTATCGGGACTCCTAAGCCTCTGAGTTCCGAGATCATTGAGGCGTCCGCGAAACGCGAAGCTGATATGCCCGGGTTCGATCCGGTTTATCATTCAAGCGCTGAGAACGCGATGCGCCGTGATCTCGTGAAGTTTATTCGCAGGTCGTATGGACAGAGCCTGTTCACCAGTACTCAGGGGACATATTCTGCGCGTGTGGACGAGAACTCCTTCGTGATCACGCCATATGGTCTGGATCGTGAGTATCTTGAAGAGGAAGATTTGGTGCTGGTGCAGGCTGGACAGAAGGAACGGGGAAAAAGCCCCAGCCGTTCCGTACGGCTGCATGAGGAGATTTATGCGCAGCATCCGGATATCCAGTCGATCCTGATCGCCCACCCCCCGCATGTGATGGCGTTTGCCGTGACAGACGCGGTATTTGATCCCCGGACGATACCTGAGAGCTATATTCTACTGCGCGAACCTGTAAAGGTGCCGTTCGGCGTAAGTTACCGTCAGCCTAAGAAGACGGCGGCGATGATATCCCCGCGTACGCCGATGCTGATTTGTGAAAACGACTGCGTATTGGTGACAGGAGCGAGTCTGATGAACGCGTTTGATCGGCTGGAGGTGGCCGAATTTACGGCAAAGTCAATTATCGCATCAAAAACGCTGGGGGATATCGTTCATATCAGGGATCATGAAATTGATGATATTAACGCAGCGTTCAGGCTGAAATAGACTGGTTTATATCATAATAATGTTTTTCCCTGCGCTTTTGGCCTGATATAGCGTGTTGTCAGCCTGCTGATACAGTTGGTCGAACGGATAGCCCGCTGCCCATGGCGACACCGATACTTGTAACATTAAGCTGCTGGCGCTGGTATTCGAAGGAGTGAATTTCGATACAGCGCCTCAGCGCCTCGGCAATGCTGATAGCCTGAAGCCGGTCTATATCGCTGATGAGGACCGCGAACTCTTCGCCGCCAAAACGGCCAAAAAGGCTTCGGTTATCCAAAACACCTTCAACGCAACGGCAGACTTCATTCAGCACATAATCACCCGCCATATGACCAAAGCTGTCATTGACCTGCTTGAAGTCGTCCAAATAAAGAAGATAAGGCAGGTCTCGTTCCGGTTCCGTTCAAGCCGCTGCCCAGCCAGTTCAATGAACGTATGGCGGTTATATATGCCCAGAAGGCCATCACGTTCGGCGCGGTGTTTTAACAAGGCGTTTTTCATATGCGGTTCTGTAATGTCGTGTATCACGGATATGGTGTCGTGAGGCAGGCGAGGCCAGTTTATATCACATTTTTATTAGCGGCGGAAGCTGGGCATTATTATCGGATTACTTCAATATGTTTGATTTGGCTTTTCATGATAAACCGGCGAAGTACACGGTTGAATAATATATGTGCTTTGACAATCTTCATAAGATATCGAATCCTTAGTTTTAACGAGGATTTTTTATAGGCTTTTAATATATCCGGGGTGTCCGAATTAAATACGCGGCTCAGTAAATACGCGCTGTTCAAAGCGCCGCTGATACCTTCGAAAGAGCTGGGACTGATAAACCCTGCCGCTTCCCCCAACAATAACACATGCTCCCGTCCCAAGAAGATGTCCCGGGGCGCATGAGGCCTGTATACGAGACAGGCTTCTCTCTTAATAAGGCCTGAAAGATGGACGTCCATCCGTTTCAGGTTTTGCTTCTGGCGTTCAAATGCCAGCGCACCGCCTTTAATAGCATAAGCGCCGCCGAATATAAAATGCCCGTCCTTGGACAGCGTCCACGAATAACTGTCGCTGTTCTGACTGTCAAATATGCACGAAAAAAACGGGGCCTGATCGTTTTGGGCGTAACTTTCCTGAATACACAGCCGAAAGCATTGCATGTCCCTGGAAAAAAACTGCCGTGAGACGACGGACTTAGCTCCGTCCGCGCCGACAATATATTTAGCCGAGACACGCTCAAGGTGGCCATCTCTCCGGAATTCGATATTATACGTGCCGGCTTCTTCCCAAATCCGGGTGACCTGAGTATCGCTGTATACATCCACACTGTCCGGTATCTGCGACATCATCCACAAGTCGAATTTTGACCGGTCTATATTGAGGTAGAAACGCTGATAGTTGTTCGTAAGGCCGCTATCAAGATCAATGGTCTTCACGTAAAATATCTGAGGCGAGGCGATGACGTCCTGGGGAATTGATAAGCCGAATCGGGCCAGTGCGCGCTGGGCATCCGGCGCCAGTAGGCCGCCGCATGGTTTGGCGTGTTTTTCAGGATGATCGGGGGCCTTTCGGTCGAACGCGGCGACTTTATATTTTCGGGAATCCACAAGCCGGGCAAAGGTGGACCCTGCGGGCCCCAGACCGACGATGGCAATATCGTACATCTTATAGAATTTCCTTTCCCGTCAGAAATGCCTAATGGGTTGATATATTCTATATATGATACAAAAAATCCTTTAAACATAAAATATTTATCGAATAACAATATAAATCAATTGAATGATGCATATAGAATTGCGCATTCCATAACATCACAAATGGAAACGTCACTATCCTTTGGAGTCAGGATAAGAGAAACACGTCCGGATGTTTTTTCGTTGAACCTTATGCCATTAATATCGGTGATGGGCAGCAGCTTGGTATATGTGACGTCGGCGTGACACTCATGAGCTTCGTTGCTGGCGATGCTGATATCCAGCGTATAAACGGCGCGACGCCATTCGTTGGCATTGAGCGTTTCGAAATTGATCCGGATGTCGGAACATAACCGTCGAGCAGGTTTTGCGGTATGGTGAAACAGAAATAATTCCAGTAATAAATACCACCCATATTAAACGTGTTGTGGTGAATAACGGTTTTTGCAAAGGGCATGCCGGTGAAGTCTGAACTGTCGTCATCCATAGTGATTTCAATGCCGTCAAGCTCCACGCTTTTTCCATTGACCGTCAGATGGATAACACCCGTATTGTGCTGGAACCACGAAAGGGGAAGGAGAATGAGTGTCAGGCAAAAGGCGACAATAGCGGCAACGATAATTTCTTTTTCATCTTCGTCGCCTCCCTGATAGAATAAAAGCGAACTCCGGATGGAATTCGCTTTTGAGACTCAGATATCCTCTATACATGAAAGTAAGTCATGGCAGGCATCAGGGGAGAGAGCCCTCCTGTTACGCCCAATTCATTTTCAGAATTTAACCAAATCTGAGATATACGCTGAAAGCTGACCGATCTCCATGCGCGTCTGCTGCATGGTATCACGGTCGCGCACCGTCACCGTGCCTGTCTCCAACGTATCAAAGTCCACAGTGATGCAGCACGGTGTGCCGATTTCGTCCTGACGGCGGTAACGCTTGCCGATGCTGCCTGTTACGTCAAAGTCCACCGTATGATCCTTCAGCAGCATGTCGTAGACCTCCTGCGCCTTGTCAACGAGCTGCTTCTGCAGCGGCAGAACGGCGGCCTTGAAGGGCGCGAGCACGGGGGAGAGATGCAATACCACGCGCGTTTCGTTTTCCAGCTTCTCTTCGTCGTAGGCGTCGCAGAGGAAGGCGAGCGCCACACGGTCCGCGCCGAGAGACGGCTCGATGCAGTATGGCAGGAACTTTTCGTTGGTCACCGGGTCAACATATTCCAAACTCTGCCCGGAGGTATTTTGATGCTGTTTTAAATCGAAGTCCGTGCGGTCCGCAATACCCCACAACTCACCCCAGCCGAATGGGAACAGGAACTCGATATCGGTGGTCGCGTTGGAGTAGTGCGAAAGCTCCTCTGGGTCGTGGTCGCGCAGCCGGATGTTTTCAGGCGTCAGGCCAAGCGAGAGCAGCCAGTTGTGGCAGTAGTCCTTCCAATAGTGGAACCACTTCATCTCCTCGGCGGGCATGCAGAAGAACTCCAGCTCCATCTGCTCAAACTCACGGATGCGGAAGATGAAGTTGCCTGGGGTGATCTCGTTCCGGAATGATTTGCCGACTTGCCCGATACCAAACGGCAGGCGCTTGCGCGTGGTACGCTGTACGTTTTTAAAGTTGACGAATATGCCCTGAGCGGTTTCGGGGCGCAGATAGATCTGGCTCGCGCTGTCTTCCGTGACACCCTGGAACGTCTTGAACATCAGGTTGAATTTACGAATGCCTGTAAAGTTATGTTTGCCGCACGTCGGGCAGTTGATTTGGTGGTCTTCGATGAAGGCCTCCATATCCTCGGGCTGCATGGCCGCAACGATAACATCCAACCCTTTCTTAGCAGCGTAATCTTCGATCAACTGGTCGGCACGCCAGCGCGCGTGGCATTCTTTGCAATCCATCAGCGGGTCCGAAAAGCCGCCCACATGGCCGGAAGCCACCCACACCTGCGGGTTCATCAGGATGGCCGCGTCAAGTCCGATATTATACGGGCATTCCTTGACGAACTTTTTCCACCAGGCCTGTTTGACGTTGTTCTTGAATTCGACGCCTAAGGGGCCGTAATCCCACGAGTTGGCAAGACCGCCGTAGATGTCTGAGCCGGGATACACAAAGCCTCTGTTTTTGCAGAGCGCCACGATACGCTCCATGGTCTGCTTATCTTTTTTCATATTGCCTCCACATAATATTCAGTGAAATAAAAAATCACTCCTGTCCGAATAAGGGACGAAAAGTGACGTCTTTCCGCGGTTCCACCCTTGTTGGTCTATCACACTGACAGGCCCACTTATGGCTCCCGGCCTGTATCATAAAGCGCCCATGATCTTGCCGCCGCCGCAGGCTTCCACCCTCCCCGCGTCGCTTGGCCGGCGTCCTCAAGACCATGCTCTTTGGCCGGAACGGTATTTATTTCTACAACACCCACAGATGTTGCATGTTGTGGTGCTTATAATATAGCAGAAGAAGATGCCGAACGCAAGGCGGCAAGCAAATTTTCGGATAAAGGTTGTAGCGTACTAAAAATTTCATATTAGGAGCGTAAGCAACGAAAGGCGCACATGGCCTTGTTTGTGCATCAGCATAATTTTATCGCTAATAGAAATAGGAAACAATACTGAGGCGATATGGGCGACAGATATGATTGGGCACATGACCAAAAAATCTGCTGCTTTGTAGCTTGTGAGAAGAAATTTAACTTGCTATCTTTATTGCGAATACTATATACTATCTTTATAAAACGAGGAAGTTTTACTTAAGGTATTTCTTTCTCGTTTTTTTATTTACTGCGTTGCTCTTGCGACGATGCGTGGGGGCCCATTTTGGGCTGCCGGAGCTGCGCCGGATATTGCTATCTGTTTTATGAGGTTCGATGACGATCCCGGATTGTTATCGAACCTTTATTTTGTTGAGGAGGTTTATATGGATACGAAGGTTGTCATGGATACCCTATGGGTATTGGTGGCGGGAATGTTGGTGTTTTTCATGAACTTGGGTTTCGCGATGGTGGAAAGCGGGTTTGCCAGAGTGAAGAACACGGTCAACATTCTCTCCAAGAACTTTATCGTGTTTGCCGTTTCCTCATTGGGGTTTCTTGTTTTGGGATGGGGACTGATGTTTGGCGACGGCAATGGATTCATCGGCTTGATGGGGGTGGTTTTG
>Ga0183096_1001941_pt1 | contig 15647 bp, 13 predicted proteins | sample Biomet5_FD_127791 | JGI IMG/M metagenome (GOLD analysis project Ga0183096, IMG submission 127791) | Microbial communities from bioreactor (seeded with sewage sludge) at LBNL, California, USA - Biofuel metagenome 5 (version 2) (version 3) | ecosystem: Engineered > Bioreactor > Anaerobic >... | reverse complement strand
TTATTGCTTTAGGCATGACGTTTGCCATCATGGGCGGTTTTATTGATCTTTCAGTTGTCGGCATCATCAATCTGGTGGCCGTTGTGACGATTTCGCTGATCCAGCCGCTCGGGCAGATCCCCGCGCTGATCATCGGGCTGTGCCTGGGTGCTGTTTTCGGACTAATAAACAGTTTTCTCATTTTAAGCGCCGGGGCGATGACACTGTTTGACGCATTGTTCATCACCTTTGGTATGAGCACGGTGTACTCGGCGTTGGCCCTGCTGATATCCGGAGGGTCGACACAGCAGATGCGCTGGATAAAAAGCGACACTTCGCTCTTCCAGGCAATTGGTTCAGGTACGGTTGGTGTTTTCTCAATCTCCGTTATCATCTTTATCGTTTGCCTTGTGATATTGCATATCTTTCAAACTAAAACATATCGTGGACGCGCTATTATGCTATCGGGTGGAAATAAAACAACGGCAAACCTGTGCGGCATTCCCGTGAAGAAGACTATCATGCTGATATTTACGCTTTCAGGCGTCATGTTTGCTTTGGGTGCGATTGTGCTGTTTTCACGTGTCACTTCAGCTTCCCCGGTTTTAGGCATAGGTTATGATAACAACGCGATCCTTGCTGTCGTTGTCGGCGGCACCACTTTGATAGGCGGTAATGGAGGCGTGTTGAGAACTCTGCTTGGCGTTATCATGGTGACGCTGCTTTCCAATTGTTTAAACCTGTTAGGCGTTTCAACATACATGCAGTCGGTTCTGAGCGGTATTATCTTCATTCTGGCGATATGGCTGGATAGCCGTAAGGAACTGAAGGGGGAATGAATATGAATAAGGAAAATAGTAAGAGCTTTCTCAAAGCTGCTTCAAAACAGAAAGCCTTTCTGGCAATCGTTGCGATGTTTATCCTGATGATATTCTTCAAAACGAATTTCTATACAAGTTATAACTTGCTGGACATGCTGAATTCCACTGCCATCAATGAGATCCTCGCAGCCGGTGTGACGCTGGTCATCATCTGTGCCGGATGCGATCTGTCGATTGGCGGCCTGCTGAGTCTTTCGGGTATCGTCACGATACAGTTAATGAATATGATGCCTATGGTGCCCGCCATACTCTGCGGTCTGGCTCTTGGCGCTTTTGTGGGCGTTATTAACGGCTTCTTCGTTGTCTATCAGAAAAACGAGCCTTTCATTATCACGTTAGGCATGGGCATGGTTTTAAAGGGGGTCGCACAGGAACTGACGGACGCTCACCCGGTTTCCCCGATGAACAATGCGGATTTTATGAAGATCGCCAATGGGAAGATTATTGCCGGCATTCCCAATCTGGTTATCATGATGTTGATTGTCATGGTTCTTGTGCATATCATTTTACGCTACACATCCTTCGGAAGAAACTGCTATGCGGTTGGCGGCGATTTTAACGTGGCGGTCTATGCCGGTATTAACGCCACAAAGACAAAGTGGGTCGCGTATATCATCAGCGGCGTCATCACGGCGTTTGGCGGCATCCTGCTCTCTTCCAAGCTGAATTCAGGCTCGTCCATTTACGGCGACGCGACGCCGCTCTTAATCCACTGCGGCGCGGTGATCGGCGGTACGTCGCTGACCGGCGGCAAAGGCGGTATTCCGCAGACCTTCATCGGCCTTCTGGCACTGGCTGTTTTGCAGAACTGCATGAACATGCTGCTTATCACCGCTTATATCCAGCAGCTGGTTCAGGGCATTGTGATCGTGGGTATCTTGTGGCTGGATTGCTTTACTCTGAAACTTAAGCGTGAAGCGGTATAAACGCTGTGGCCCGGCACGACGGAAAAGGAGATATTTTCGGAGTTATAACAGATGAGAAACGGGAAGCTTCAGATCGGTATCATTGGCTGCGGACAAATCGCCGTACAAAAGCATATGCCTGCGCTTGCGAAGCTTGCTGACAAATGCGAGATGAGCGCGTTTTGCAATCCCCATATTGAGGCGGCTCAGAAGGCGGCGCAAAGGTTCGGAACTTCTGACGCGAAGGTTTTCACAGACTACCGGGAACTGCTCAGGCTTCCCTCAATAGACGTGGCTTATGTGCTGACGCCCAACGTTTTTCATGCGCCGGTCACAGTCGCCGCGTTTGAGGCGGGCAAGCACGTCATGTGTGAAAAGCCGATGGCGGCCAGTCTGGCGGATGCGCAGCTGATGATGAACGCGTGGAAAAAGTCCGGGCGTCAGTTTACGGTTGCGTATCAGGGACGTTTCAGGGACGAGGTCCGTTCGATGTATGAGGCGCGTGCCGACCTGGGCGAGATCTATTTCGCCAAGGCGCACGCGATACGCCGAAGAGGAGTGCCGACTTGGGGCGTGTTTACCAACCGGGAATTGCAGGGTGGCGGGCCGCTCATCGATATAGGAACGCACGCGCTGGACCTGACGCTATGGATGATGGATAACTGGGAGCCTGCCTCGGTGACGGGCCAGACTTTCTGCAAACTGGCGAAAACGCTGCGCGGCGCAGATCAGGGCACCCGGGATCACTGGGATCCGGATTCATACGATGTCGAGGATTCCGCGTTCGGGTTCATCCGCATGAAGAACGGGGCGGTGGTTTATCTGGAAGCTTCCTGGCTGCTGAACGTAACCGATGAGAGGGAAGCCTCGACGACGCTTTGCGGCACAAAGGGCGGCGCGGAACTGCGCGGCAACGTGTTGGCAGGCCGCGGCGAGCTCGTGCTCAACTTTGGAAAATATGAGAACCAGTTCGACATGATGCCCAAGCAGGATTCGGGCATCGCCTATTCAGAATCACGCGAATGTGAGCCTGGAGATATTGAAGCCGCCCAGTGGATTGACGCCATATTGAACGATACGAAACCGCTGGTGAGGCCGGAACAGGCTTTTGTTGTCACTCAGATACTGGACGCGATATATCGCTCCGCGGAAACCGGGAAAACAGTCTATTTCGGCTGACGGAGCGGAAACCGGAGGAATGGAAAACTACCATGAAGGAACAGAATTATCTTGATAATCTGGTCGGCGTTTTTGGACAACCGGCGGCGGAAAACCCCGGCGTGGTCATACAGGAAGCGGCTTTTCGTGACATGGGGCTGAATCTTTGGCGCTTTTTGACTATTGATGTGGACCCGGACGTCCTGGAAGACGCCATAAAAGGGCTGAAAGCATTTAAGATGCGCGGCATCAACTGCACGATCCCCCACAAGATCGCGGTTATAAAATACCTTGACGAATTGTCTGAAAGCGCCAAGCTGATCGGCGCGGTCAACATGATCGTCAACAACGACGGCAAACTCTTCGGTGAAAACACCGACGGCAAGGGTTTTATGGAATCCCTGCGGGAAAATGGCGTTGATCCGAAGGGCAAGAAGGTCGTGATGATGGGCGCCGGCGGCGCGGCGAGAGCCATCAGCGTGGAGCTGAGTCTGGCCGGCGCGGGCAGCATCACCATCGTCAACCGAAAGGAAGATGCGGCGCTGGGCGAGAGCCTGATGAAGCTGCTGAAGACCATCTGCGGGAAGTCGGAGTATGTGAACTGGGATAAAACCTATCAGGTTCCTGCCGATACGGATATTCTGATCAACGCAACGCCTATCGGGCTGTACCCGAAGGTGGACGGGATCCCGAACGTCGACGTCGACACGATACTGCCGTCCATGTTTGTTCAGGATGTTATACCTAATCCGGCGGTCACGCCGTTCCTGCGCGCAGCGCAGGCGCACGGAGCCAGGTGGAATACCGGCACCGGCATGCTGATCAATCAGGCGGCCATCAACATTGAGATGTGGACGGGCAGGAAGCCCAACAAAGAGGTTATGCTGAAAGCCCTGCAGGAGGCGTTGAGCTGATGGGGAAGTTTATCAGCGACCCGGAATGGCTGCCTATACTCAAAGAACAGGAGCAAATACTTCGTTTCGATTCCTTCAGCCGTGAAGATGCGCTGGATATTGGCCTGCGTATCCTCCGGCTCAATCAGGAGAAGTACCACGGCAGCCTAAGCTTAACCATATCGGAGGACGATCTTGTTATCTTCTCATATATGATGCCGGGAACCACGGTGGATAACGGCGCATGGATTTTCCGCAAACGCAATGTCAGCAAAGTGACCGGCGTCAGCTCTCTGCGCGCATATATGGAGATCGAGAGCGGACAGAGGGAAGTCATCTGGAACGGTCGGGAAGACGCGTTCGTCGCCTGCGGAGGATGCTTTCCGGTGCTGATGCGCGAGGGCGGCGTATTTGCCTTTATCACCGTTTCAGGCCTTGAACACAATCAGGACCATCAGATCATTGCGGACGCGGTCGCGGAACATCTGCGGGCCTCTATCCGTTCCGTCGCGTAAGGGCGGAATATCCGCATCCCCTAAAAGCAATTTGACAATCTGAAAAAGAACTTATGATAATGTTTGTTGGATGATTTAACAAGCGTTCATTTTAGGATACCTTTTGTATACGCGCACAGGTTACTTTTATGACCCGGCTTATATAAAATAATAATAGAAATTATTATGAAGAAGGTGATGGATTATGGACGTGATTTATAGAAATATTGATTCGCTGGAACAAAGCGAGAGGATCAAAAAGCTGAAAGTACAGCTATTTGAAGAAAAACGGTTTGCTTCCATTGAGCAGGCCCGCATCATCACCGAAGTTTACCAGCAAAATCCGGGAAAGCCGGCCAATATACTTCGCGCGATGGCGATCAGGGCGTCGCTCGAGCGCATCCAGATACGCATTGATCCGGGTGAGCTCATTGTGGGCAACCGTACCGCCGGCATACGCGCGGGCGTCATTTTCCCCGAATCGGGTTTAAGCTGGGTCAACGATGAGATTGAAACCCTGCCGACGCGCGAACAGGACCGGTTTGAGGTGAAACCGGAGGATATCGAAGTATTCCGGCGCGACATCCTGACATACTGGCAGGGACGTACGCTGGAGGATGTACTGAACGAACGGATCGGCGATGAGATGAAGGCCATCGGCAAGGTGGCCAAAATCAACCAGACGGACCACGCGCAGGGGCATATCTGCCCCGACACGCCTTCATGGCTCAAATACGGCCCGGCGGGCATTGCGGACATGGCGCGGCGCTATCGCGAGCGGAATGCTGAAAAGGCGTCCTTCTATGAGGGCGTTGAGATGGCCATGCAGGGCGCCAGCGCGTTTATGAAGAGATATGCCGATCTCGCCGAGGAGCTGTCTGAAAACCCGGCCTACGATGCCGATGAGATGCGCCGGACGGCTCAAATCTGCGGAAAGCTGGCGGTTGCGCCTCCCGACACATTCCATGAAGCGGTGCAGTGCGCATGGTTCCTGTACGTCCTGCTCCAAATGGAATCCAATGCCTCGTCGTTTGCGCCCGGCCGCATGGACCAGTATCTCTATCCGTATTACAGGCGGGATATTGACGAGGGGCGTTTAACGGACGCACAGGCGCTGGATATCATCGAGTCGCTGTACGTCAAATTCAATCAGATCGTGTATTTAAGAAGCTCTTCCAGCGCGCGTTATTTCGCAGGATTCCCCATCGGCTTCAATGTCGCGGTGGGCGGGCAGGATGAAAACGGCGAGGATGCCTCCAACGAGCTTTCGTATCTGTTCCTGAGGGCTCAGGAACATCTGCGCCTGCCTCAACCCAACCTTTCCGCACGGGTCTTTTCCGGTTCGCCGCACCATTTTTTGAAGCGCTGCGCTCAGGTCATCGGGTGCGGAAGCGGCATGCCGCAGCTGTTTAACGACGATGCGGTGATTCCCGCGCTGATGAATAAAGGCATTAGCGAAGCGGACGCGCGGAATTACGCGATCGTCGGCTGCGTGGAACTGACCACGATGGGCAACAGCCTGGGATGGAGCGACGCGGCGATGTTCAACCTCGTCAAAGCGCTGGAGCTGGCGATCAACGACGGCAAATGCATGCTGACCGGCAAGCAGATGGGCGCCCGCACCGGGACGCTGGAGGACATGGAAACGTACGAGGATGTCGAGAAAGCGTTCCGTACGCAGATCGATTTCTTCTTCGACCGGATGATCCGTTGCTGCGAGGTGGTGGAGAAGGCGCACGCCGAACTGCTGCCCTCGCCGCTGCTGTCGGGGGTTATCGATGGCTGTCTGGAAAAGGGGATAGACGTGACCGCGGGCGGAGCACGCTACAATCTTTCGGGCATACAGGCCATTCAGTGTGCCAATATCGCGGACTCTCTGGCGGCGCTTAAGACGCTGGTATACGATGAAAAGCAGGTTGACCGCGCGGAACTGCACAAGGCGCTGCTGAACAACTTTGAAGGCGAGGAGCTTTTAAAACTGCGGCTGCTGAACAAAGCGCCCAAGTACGGCAACGATGTGGAATGGGTGGATGAGATCGCGAACAAATGGATCGAATACTTTGCGGATCAGTTTAAGGGCTATACCAACGCGCGCGGAGGCATCTATCACGCCGGGCTTTACACCGTGTCGGCGCATGTGCCGATGGGGAAGAACGTGGGCGCGACGCCCGACGGACGCGGCGCGGGTCAGCCATTGGCGGACGGCGGCATGTCGGCGGTGTACGGGCGCGATATGAAAGGGCCGACAGCCCTGCTGCGCTCCGTATCGCGCGTGAATTCACGGCTGGGCAGCAACGGAACGCTGCTCAACATGAAGTTTTTGCCATCGCTGTTTCAGACGGACGAGGGAGTTGAGAAATTTGTGGGCCTTATACGCGCGTTTGTTAAGCTCAAAATCATCCATGTTCAGTTTAATGTGGTCAATAAGGAAGACCTTCTGGCCGCACAGAAAAATCCCGAGCTGTACCGCAGCCTGACGATCCGCGTGGCGGGATACACAGCCTACTTTACAGAACTGGCAAAGGATCTGCAAAGCGAGATCATCGCGCGCACAAGTTACGGAACAATATGATTCGAGCAAATATATTTGAGATAAAGCGTTTCGGCATCAACGACGGGGACGGGATCCGTACCGTGCTGTTCGTTAAGGGATGCCCGCTGCGGTGTCAATGGTGCCATAATCCGGAGGGGATATCGCCTGATATTCACCTCTGGAATGTGAGGGCGCAGTGCGTGGGATGCGGGAGCTGCATTGCCGCCTGTCCGCGAAACGCGCTGGCTGCCGACAGCCGGGGCATACGGATCGACGAAACGCGATGCAACCTATGCGGCGACTGTATCCGCGCGTGTCCGACGGGCGCGATGAAGCCTGACGCGGTGAGCATGAGCGTCGATGAAGCGGTGGCGGAGATACTGCGCGACGAAGTCTTTTTCGGGGAAAACGGCGGGGTAACGCTGAGCGGCGGAGAATGCACCGCCTCGCCTGAATTTTCGCTCGCGGTGTTGAAGGCTTGCCGGGACCGGGGCATTCACACCGCTATCGAAACCAGTATGTATGCGCCTGAAAAGGTGATGAGGGATTTCGCGGACAACACGGACAGCATCATTGCGGATATCAAGATACTGGACGCGCAAAAACATAAAGACGCGACGGGAGTGGATAACGCGTTGATCCTGCGCAATTTTGAGTGGCTGGCGCGCAGCGGGAAGGATATTCTGATCAGAATTCCTTTGATACCGGGGTATACAGCCGACGAAGAAAATATTGCGGACATTGCCGCGTATATCGCGGGCGTGAACAAACAGACGCCGGTGGAACTCATCAACTTCAACCCGATGTGCACGGGGAAATATGAATCGCTGCGCCGGGAATTCATATCCAATACGCGGTTAGCCCCGTATCCACGCGGAGAAATGGAGAAATACGCCCGGATTGTGAAAGACCATGGCCTGTCGGTCAAATTTTAAAAGCAAGAGGTCAAATAAATGACGGTAACTCAGGAGTTTATCGACAAAGCAAAACGCGGCGAAAGCGTTTACCTCCACGACGTCAAAAAGCAGTATGACAATGATGGCGCTGCCGTTACCTGCGTGTTGGCGCTGTCCGGCGGAGGTGAAAGGAAGTTTACGATCGGCCTGCCCGAACCGCAAAACGAGGGAGAGGCTACATTCATACGGAACTATTTCTATGCCCGCATCTATAATATACTGTCGATGCTGGGAGGAAAGCACATGACGGTCTGCACGGGCGGGAACCGTTATGCGTATGAGCTGGCGGCCACACTGGACGACGTCTTTGGCGTGAGGATCCCGCGAAAGGAGCGCCGGGGATATGCCAAGTGCCTGAACGTTACCGATCGCATTAACGTCGCTCTGGGCGCGGAACCGTTCCATTTCTGCCTGTCTGAGGAAATGGCGGACGCGGCGGAAATGGCAGCGGAAAAGGCTGCTTCGGGCGACATCACGGCGGCGTTTCGCCGCGCGGTCAAACAGACGGCGAACGGGCTGATCTGCGGACTGGATGTGGGCGGCACGGATATCAAGGTGGTGGGCGCGAAATACGGGCATATCGACCATATCAAGGAATACGATTGGTTTCCCGCGGCGTTTACCGGCATCGACAGAATCGTGGACACAGTGATGCTGATGGCCCGGCTTTCACGCGCGTTGCTATCGCTGCCGTCCGACATTCCTTCGGAGATAGCCGAACTGAAACGCGCTGCGCTGAGACGGGAAGCTTCGGTGGAGGAGATGGAGCGGGCTGTCGCGCGGCTGGAAGCCCATACTGGCAGCGTGGCGCCGCTGGACGGGGTTGGCCTGAGTTTCCCTGATGTCGTGATACGCGATAAAATCGTGGGGGGAGAGACATATAAAACAAGGGGCGTCCGAGAGCATTCCGCCGACTATGAAAACGAGTTTAAACGCCTGACCGCACTCAACGAAAAGCTGGCGACGCTCTGCCGCGCGGACGGAGCCGTGCATATCACCAACGACGGGCCGATGGCGGCATATACGGCGGCGGTGGAACTGGCGCATTCGGCTTCGGCGGGCGACGTGCGCGTCGGGATGTTCGCACATACGCTGGGCACCGAGCTGGGCAGTGGTTGGATCGATGAGAGAGGAGAGGTGCCGGAGTATCCGCTGGAGGTATACAACTGTATCATCGACCTCGGCAACGAGCCGGCCAAAGCGTATCCCTCGGGAGATGTCCGCAGCCTGAACAACTTTAACACCAGCCTCGCCGGGACACTGCAAAAATACACCAGCCAGAGCGGCGCTTTCCGTCTGGCGGAGGAATATTATAAAGCAAATGCGCCGGAGCTCTATAAAGAGCTGTTCCAAAAAGGATATATAACGATTGAGGAAGATGGTTCCATGACGCCGACGGTGGAGCCTGTCGATCTGAGGAAGAAGTTCCTGGAGCATCTGATGGCGCAGGCGGAAAACGGCGTGCCGGAGGCGGAGCGCATATTTGAGGAGATCGGCGAATACCTCTCCGCCACATGGCTGGAGACAGAGGATGTGCTTCATCCCGCCGCGAAATCGCGGGTGCTGTATGGACGTTTTGTCAAACGCCGCCGGTGCTTTGAATTGATGCTGGCCGGAGCCCGCCGAATACTGCCCGATATTGTGCTTTCGGCTGCGGACGATGAACTGGCCTTTACGCCCATGATGCAGGAGCTTCGGGACGATCCGGAGTATAGCGTCGCCCAATTCGGGCAGGCGCTGGGGGCTGTCTATTTCGCTGCGTCCGTTATGGCGGAATGAATGATCACTAAAAGGAAGAAAATTGAATAAGGCATTGCGGATGACGGACGGGATTTCGCGATGTCTTATTTTGTTTTACCACGAACACCTTGTGACAGAAACAGTTTTGATTCTATTGACATCGCTTTATACGGTGGGCAATTTTGCCAATATTATAAATTCTTTTTGAATAATGATGAAATAATCGAAATTTCGATTATAATGGATATCGCATATATAGAGTATATGACTCAATACAAGCTACAGGAGATTTGCAGTATGCCCGCATATATGACACACAAGGCAGCCGGCGAAAAAGTGCTTGATAAACTGGGAAACGAAATGGTGAAAAATAAGAAGCTTTTTTATCTTGGATGCCAGGGGCCGGATGTGCTCTATTCCAACTGGCATTCTCTCAAAAGCAGTCTGCGGCTGGGGCTTAAAATGCACAAGCTCAGGACAAGAGAGCTGATGAGACACGCGCTTGATTACCTCCGGCAATATAACCGGGGCGATAAGGATGCGCTGATATCCTATTTCGCGGGAATGCTGACGCATTATACCGTGGACAAGTGGACCCACCCGTATATATACGGCAAAGCCGGCGGCAATGTCGGCATGCATAACGCGATGGAATTTGTATGGGATATCTTTACTTCAAAGGAAGTTTGGGATGTCGATCTGCGGGAGGCCAACGTCTATCAGGAGATTATGACGGACACTCTTGATCAGGGAATATCCAATTGGTATGTATCGGCCGCAAACGACATCTACGGGAAAAAGATCAACGATAAATCGATCAGACGGGCGCAGGTCAACTTTGCCAAATCAAAGAACCGCATGTTCACGCATCCGCAGCGCTTCAGGAGGTTTTTTATCTGGGCGACGAGCGGGCTGAAAATAAAGAAAATGCTGTTCCTTGAGCAGCACAATGATTCCATTTTCTCAGAAGAGGAATTTGTTCAAATGCAGCTGTTGGTCCAAAGAGGAGTCAACGAGGCATGCAATCTGATCAATTTTATGCTGGACTATATCAGGGAGGCAGTCATGGATATTCCGGAAAAGCTGTTTGAGAGAAACTTCTCGGGCAACATCGTGCCTTCGGAAAACGAAGAGTCCCTTGCCTGAGTCAATTGAGAAATAGCACGGCTATATTTAAACCCTGTGTAAAGAGAAAAAGAAAGAGGCTGTTTGGACAAGTTTAAACTGACCCCAGAAAGTTAGACAAATATTTATTTAGCAACCGAGAGGGCTTGCAACCTGTGAATAGCGGGAGGCAAGCCCTTTAGCTTTGCCTTAATACGACGATTGTTGTAGTAGTCAAGGTAATCTATCAACTCTGTCTTGAAATGCTCTATCGAGTCAAATTCCTGAAGATAAAGCAGCTCACTCTTAAGTAAACCAAAAAAGTTCTCTATCACTGCATTATCAAGGCAGTTACCTTTGCGACTCATGCTTTGGCGAATTCCTTTTGCCTTGAGCATTTTTTGATAATGCTTATGTTGGTACTGCCAACCCTGATCAGAGTGAAGAATGAGATTGGAACCGTCTTCAATTTGATCAAACGCCTTCTCCAACATACTTATTGCCATAGATAGCGCTGGTCTGTCTGAAATCGCGTAGCTGATGACATCCGAACTGCAAAGGTCAAGTATTGGAGAAAGATAAATTTTTTGACCGAACAGGCTAAACTCTGTCACATCAGTTACCCATTTTTGATTTGGCGCTTCTGCTTTAAAGTTTTGCTCCAGCAGGTTTGGGGCTATCTTTCCGACTTCGCCTTTGTAGGACTTATACTTCTTCATCCGCACAAGACAGACGATTCCAAGTTGCTTCATCAGCCGCTGCACAGTCTTGTGGTTGATAACATAACCGCGGTTATGCAGTTCGCTGGTTATTCGACGGTACCCATAGCGACCTTTATTCTCCGCGTATATGCTTGTGATCTGTTCTTTAATTTCGCTATATTTATCGAGGTTCGTTCTGCCTTTGGCATAGTAATAGTATGTTGACCGGGGCAGCCCCGATACTTCGATGAGCAGCGAAATCTTATGTTTATGCCTCAGTTCCCAGATCACTTGCGCCTTTTGTTTCGGCGTTCCTCTTCTAAAACCAAGGCATTCAATTTTTTTAGGTAGTCATTCTCCGCTCTTAACCGTTGCACCTCTGCAATTAAATCGTCTTCTACCTTCTTGTCCAGTTTTGGTGGCCTTCCGCCGCTGCGGCCACGACGTTCCACATAGAGGCCTTCGGGACCTTCTTCCAAATAGATTCGCTCCCACTTCTGAACCCTATAATGACTGTTTATTTCGAATTGCCGAGATGTCTCGTTGTAACTAAGCCCTTCTTTACGCATCGTCTCAATAACGTGTTGCTTAAATTCTCCGGTATATTTCTTGTTAGGCTTTCCTCTTGGCATATAAATACACCCCCAAAGTTATTTTCAGTATATCACACTGTCTAACTTTAAGGGTGCAGTTCATGAACCTTGGCCTTTTTTGTTATCGTAGAAAGCGGTCAAACCTGACGAACTTACATGAGAAGAGTGGGCTATATATTTGCGGGATATGTAAAGCCTGGGAGCATATTAAGGCTGTTCATATGAGGTACGTGTTTGTATCGGTACATTAAAAAAGCCGCTGGTGCGGTTTAAAGTTATTGATTACTTATTGACGTCGGACTCTTTGGAGTCTAAAGTTTTCTGCTTGAGTTTTTTATACATATTCAGATAAGCGTATTGGAAAAGCGACGTCAGTGTAAGCGCCAGCGCAAAGTATATAAACCACTTGTAATATGGATCGACAAACTTATGGAGAAAAGTAAACGCCACAGCAGTATTGAATATGAACGCTGCGATTTTGCCGAACATGTTTGATGGCGCGATGATATTGCGGAAGTAAAGGAAAATGCCTCCGCCGACCATCAGCAGTTCCTTGATGAATAAAGCGACAAGCACAAACCATGGCAATACGCCGGAAACGGTAAACGCGATAACGGCAAATACTGACATCAACTTGTCCGCAAGCGGGTCCAGCAATATGCCCGCTTCTGTAATGAGATGGTATTTCCTCGCGATATAACCATCTAAAAGGTCTGTGCTGCAGGCAACAATGTAAAAAATGAACGCGGGCATCATCCTGTCAAAATAGATGAATATCGCGCAAGCCGGCACGAGTGCTAAGCGGAAAAGGGTTAAGATATTGGGGACGGTTAGTGGGATTCGATTCACACACACACTCCATCAAAAATTAAGTAATTTGATAAGAACGCCGCCGCATAGTCTTAAGCGACGGCGTTCTCGAGATCGTACTGTAACTTATTCCTCAATCGGCTTTCCATGGGCGAGCAGATACTTTTCTGCTTCGGCGCACCAGAAACCGCCGCTCTTTGTTGTGATGTCTGCCAGCCCTCTGAAGAAAGGATCAGATTCGCCCAGTTTGGCAAAGTCGTCGATGGCAGTCAGCGGCATTGAGATGTGGGTATAGATCAATTTTTTGCCGCCCGGTATTTCGGGTAAATGCTTGGTCGCTTCGACCACGCTGTCAAGACCACCAACATGAGTGATCATGGATGTCGGGTTGATGATACCCTGACTCATCATATGAAGCGATTCCTTCATATCATCGGTGTTGCCGCCGGAGGTGCCGACGATATGGGTGAATGAGTAGTGCACATTATAGAAATTGAAGCTGGCGGAAAACGAGGTATCTGTGGGACCGGCAAAGAAATTAAGGCAGCCGTCCTTACAGAGAAGCTTGTCGCCCTGTTCAACAACCGGCTTGACCGGCGCCATCACCAGAACGTCATTATATCCTTTTCCTCCCGAGAGAGCCATCAGTTTTTCTAGGCTGCCCTCCTCTTTGGTGTTTACATAGTGAAGCTCGACGCCCATACGTGCCGCTTCCTCCACGGTATAGATGCGTTCAGCGCGAGCGAGGCGGGTATCATCGATATCCGTAACGACAAGCAGTTTAGGACGTCTGTTGCAGTGAAGCGCATAGTCGATGGACCCCAGGCCCATTGGACCAACGCCGGCGAGTATGGCCATATTGCCGCCTTCCACGATGCCCATATCGTGAACATATTCGCCCTGCCGGGTGTGATAAAACGCATGGAATGTACCGACGATACAGCTCATGGGTTCGGCGAGAGAGCCATAGAAAAATGTATCGGAATTGTATTTTAAAAGACAATCCATAATCATAGCTTCGGGAGGAACGACAACGTAAGTCGCATCGCCGCCGATATAGTGGTATGAATATCCCGGAGCATCCTGAGAACCTTTGTAGTTAAAAGCGGGCTGGATTGAGAACTTATCGCCCGGTTTGAACTGATGTTTCCATTTGTCTCCCACTTCAACGATTTCACCGCAGAACTCGTGACCGATAATGGTAGGGTTGGTAGCGACATCGTTGGGCACGCGCTTGTGGTCGGCACCCTGCTTGGTGGCCTTGTATGACGACATGCACAAGCTGTCCGATACGACTTTCGCAAGTATTTCGTCGGGTTTGATGGGAGGGAGATCAAAGGATTCAAGCCTCAGATCATTCTTACCATAAAGCCTGACTGCTTTCGTTTTCATGGCAGTCTCCTTAAAATAAAATATTTAACCGGAATAGCCGGTTTAATGTTTAATGCTTATGCCTCCCCCGCCATAAAAAGCTGGTTGGGAACAATGTAATTATATACGTTGCGTCTGAAAAAAGTCAAGCACAGGGGGAGGCAGGTAATCAAGGCTAAACAAGGCATAAGTTGTACTTTCAACCAGAATCATATATAATTTAGTAGCTTATTCTCCGCTGGGGGTAAAAGAAACGGCCATGTATGCAAAGATCGACATCGATATTTTCTCATTGTTGGTTTTGGCCGTTGTGATGGCCAGCCATTTGAGGAACAGCCATGACAGCCTGCGCCGACAGCAGTTTTTTCGCGGTATGATACTGTCCGATATGGCGATACTGCTCATTCATATTTTTATAACAATGACACAGGGCCGTACGCATGCAGAGATCGTTAACCTTATTATTTGGTCTCTGTACCTGACGGGATGCTTAATGTTCTGCCTGATGTGGGCCCTGTTTTTTACAATAAAGCGCGGACAGCCTGTAATGAGATATGAGTTTTTGCTGCTTCTCCTTCCGTTGCTGATCTCCGTCGTATTTCTGGGAGTGAATTTGGCCGGCGGCCTTGTATTTTCAATATCGCGCGACCATACTATATCCCGAGGGCCGCTATTTCCCATTATTATCATAAGTATGTATGCTTACATCATATATACTTTTGTCTTGCTTTTGCACCAGAAAAAGAACATGACGCCGGGAGAGGAGGTCCCCTACCTACTGTCACCCATGCTGGTGATGGCAGTTGGCATCGTGCAGACGTTAATTAATATTGATATACCGATCGTATGGCCGGCTGTTGCGGTGGCGTTGCTGGTAATGCAGCTTAGAATGCTGGGAGAAAAGGCGAACATCGACTACCTGACGGGTCTGTATAATCGCAAATACATCGATAATTATATTAACGACCTTCTTCAGTCGGGCGGCGGCATGCGGGGTGTGCGGAGCTTTGCAGCGCTGATGCTGGATATTGACGGATTTAAGAGGATTAACGACAATTTCGGACACGTGGAAGGCGACAGAGCCATAATGACAGCGGCGGAGATCCTGAAAAAAAGCGTACGTAAGGGCGATTTTGTGGCGCGATACGGCGGTGACGAATTTTTAGTGATACTGGACCACAGTTCATCCGGAACGCCTAAGCGTGTAATTAAACGAATACGCGACAGCCTTGCCCGGTTCAACGGGAATAATATTAAACCTTACAGGCTGGAATTCAGCATTGGGTACAAGCTTTTTTCCGGTGATGCGGATTTAAGCGCTAAGGAGATATTCTCCAGTATCGATGAGCTGATGTATCGGAACAAACTCAGTAAAACAACCGTCAAAATTAATAGTGGTCAACGGGTTTGAATTGAGTATAATAGAACGCAGCAGCAATATGATAAAGGGGTATACGATGGAGTATAAGACTGACCTTGAGATCGCGAGAGAAGCACAGCTGACGCCTATTCAGCAGATTGCCGAAGCA
>Ga0183096_1001934_pt1 | contig 15696 bp, 16 predicted proteins | sample Biomet5_FD_127791 | JGI IMG/M metagenome (GOLD analysis project Ga0183096, IMG submission 127791) | Microbial communities from bioreactor (seeded with sewage sludge) at LBNL, California, USA - Biofuel metagenome 5 (version 2) (version 3) | ecosystem: Engineered > Bioreactor > Anaerobic >... | reverse complement strand
AGCACATATAAAGTTCTCACTAAGAGCTTTTCTTAGACTGGAGTTACAAAGAATCAAAAGTGGAATATCCTGGTTTGAAAGTACTATGAAAATTAGAAGAGTGGCAGTGACGGAATATTTAATGAATCCTCAATACACGTTAAATTAATTTGGATACTTTATGAGTTGTTAAAAAAGATATGCGAAACGCCAACTGCGTAACTCCTAATCAAAAAACGAATATAAAGTTCTCTGAATAACAGGCACAAACAAATGAAAGTACTTGAAATAACTTTCATGCCAAAGATAAAGATAATAAGTTGGAAAAGCGATGGGAGTACTTATGAAAATTACAGGTACAATTGAATTTCCGGATCCCGAATCAAGAAAATCAGCTGCGAAAATTCTGCAAGCTCTTTCTCCGGATAACCTAAGAAGCATGGAAAGTGAAATCCATGAGGATAAAGTTGCTGTCAGGTTTCATTCTGAGAAAATAGGCTCTCTTCTTGCAACGGTTGATGATTTTCTCATGAACGTTAAAATTGGAGAAGGAATAGAAGAGGCTATGAAAAAAGACAATAAAGTTTAGGAAAGCTAATTCACTTACAAGTTTTCTTTCTTTTGTTTTCTTTCCTTTACACTTTTTCCTTTCCATTTTCATCGCGGTAACCATCAATTCCCTGAACTTTCCCGCCATAGCTGTATCAGTTCTATGAGCCTCTCGTCCGTGAGTTCTGCTCCGGTTTCAGGAATCTGTATGCCACTGCGATAGATATGGATAGCTTCCTGCAGCTCTTCGGTGCTTATGTTTTCCCCTTCCTGAGAATCCGGGCTATCCCAGGGATTCCATGTGAGGACTTTCCAGTTCCAGTTCCATGCAATGTTTTTGTCTCCTGTTCTGGCAATTGCTGTGACATTATAAAAGCCTGGAGAGCGGATGGTCTCCGTGTATGAGCTATCCTTAACGCTGGATTCGGAAACTTTACTTTCTCCATTAAAATACCAGCTTATATCGCAGGCATAATTTGTACTGATACTGAACTCCTGTTTCTCTCCTTTGTAGGTTGTTACATTCTCTACGGGGCTGGCTGAGTCAATTGAAAGGGGGACCACTTTTATATAACCTATTTTAGTTTCGGTGTCAGACCCTTTACTGTTACCGATAGTCAGAGATACAGCATAATTTCCATAAGACCCGTAGGTATATATTGGGTTCTGGGCTGTTGAGTCGATTTTCCCATCTCCGTTTAGATCCCACTTCCAGTAAAAGGCATTACTGGAAAGGTCTGTGAACTGGACTGTAAGAGGAAACATTCCTGTTGTAACGTTTGAAGAAAAGTCAGCCTCAGGGAGCACACTGGTTGTAAAAGCTTTAATGCAGAGATTTGTTTCCGAATTGCTTGATATGTCTTCCCACGTGACTCCATTAGGGCTCACATAGCTTTCTCCGGCATTGGCCTGGGCTTTGCTGCTGTAACGAGCCACAGGTTGTTCGGCTGCAAGAGGACCTGAAGCTGAAGGATTAGCAAATCTTATAACTATTGAAAATCTCTCTCCGGCATATAATGGCACTGCCGAATTCAGCACATGTGTATGGTATCCTGGGAAAGAGTATCTGCCGCTTTCCTGTACAAGGTACCCCTGTCCAGAATTCACAGGTCCGGAAACAGGATTTTTATATATGTATATCTCGTAAGCTGTATTAAGGTCCGTAGTATAGAACCCTATGGCCTTGAGGGTTTCGTTCCTTTCAGAGGAGAAAACATTGCCACCCCAGGCAACAAGGCTTCCTTCATATTCTTTTGATACTATCCATCCAAGAGGATCATACTGGTAGACGTGGTCATAATTATCCTGACTTTCAGCTGTGAACGCGGCATTTTCATTGTATCCGAGTTTTGTGTCGTAGTAGGAAATATAAAAATATCCATCCTCTCCCCAGGTGTCGCTCCAGCTATTTTTCACTATAAAAGCCCCGTCTCCTGAAGGGACCTGCGTAAAGGAATTCCTGTCAAAAGAATCATTCCAGCCCACAATGGCTACAGCATGATTGACGGACAGGCTTCCTGGGTATCGATAAGCATAGTTTCTTTGCTGATAATACCCGGGATTCCAGTATAATGTGGTGTACACAGCTCCGTACTCCAGAATTGCATTCTTGATAACCTCGTTATCCAGGGGTTCTGTCCTGTCAGGCAGGAAAAGTGCCTCTTGAACATGTTTCTGTACAGAAAGCCCTGTGGGTGAATAAGAAGATGAATCATCATAAGGATCCTCAGATTCATTTACAGGCCCACTCCAGCGAGAAAGGTATGCTGTTGATATGAATGCATTGCCACCGTCATCAGCAGTAAGATCAAATCCCTGCGAATAGTTCTTTGAGGCAAGGTTTTTCATGTTGTTTTCGGAAAAGTCATAGTTTTTTCCTTCTTTTCCCAGAAGGTAAGATTCAAGGGAAGCAATACTTGAAAAAGCCCAGCAGCTTCCATCTTTTCCCTGGTTCTTTACTGATGTTACTTTTCCCTCCTTACGCAGGTCATAAACAGCCGGAAGGTCTGAACCTGAAGCTCCGATTAAAAGTCTTCCTTCAGAGCTTGCAAGTTCTGACAGGTCTACAGGTGAGGGTTTATACCCTGTACTTGAAAGCTGTCCGTAACTGCCCACAAAAGAAAAAGCTTCAATTGAGTCAGTCTGCTGGTTTTCCAGAAAGTCGGGGTTCATTGGAGCTGTTTTTATTACGGATTCGACCACTGAATCAGCAGAAGGTGTACAGTTTTGCAGCGTTTCAGGGTCTTCGGTATTTCCGGCGGCAAACCCCAGGCTGCCTGGCAGGCACAAAATCAAAACCATAAACACAAGCAGAAAAGATTTTATTTTTTTAAGCAAGGAAAGTTTTATTCTTTTCAAGATCTTTAGCCTCGGTGAGATCGGTTCCTGGCGAGCCTGATAAGCTTTTTTGGAGCTTGCCGGGATGTATGTCTTTATCCTTATTTTGCAACTGACATATAGAACTATTTATGAGATTTGTCTATAAGTTCTTTTCCAACTGAGTATAATTCTTTATTATATTTTATGAGCTATTTTTTCTTCACAAAAGCTAAATATCGATTGCAAACTAACAAACTAATTTCATCTTTTTTCTTACTAAAAACACATTACTTAATATGTATAATTAAACTGTTATACCTATTTCTACATTTAGTTTCATTTGTCTAATTTTAATTTCATTTATTTAATTTTTACAAACTACTTTTTGAGGCTGTAATTTCCAATAGAAAGAAACATTACTCTTGTCCGTCCATATTTTATAGGGACACTTTAAGGAGGGGTGGAAACCTGCTTTCGGAAGCACTTGTAAACCTTGAAAAAACCAGACCAGAAGACCTTGAAAAAGAGATCCTTAGAGCTGCCATGATTGCAGAGCTGGATGCTATCAACATTTATGAACAAATGGCAAATCTGACAAAAAGTGAAGAAATTCGTAAAGTTCTGCTTGATATTGCCAGAGAAGAAAAAATCCATGTAGCTATGTTTGAAACCGTGCTCCTGCAAACTGATAAAGAGTTTTTGAAAATCTATTCGGACTATGCTCTGGCTAGAAGCAGAAAATAAGCTTAAAATCCGTTTGCAACCATATTTTCTATTGATCCTCCATGCTTGAAGAATACGAGAAGAAAAGACACTTTCAAAAGACGCCTGAACCGTTGACCAGTGATTTTAAACAAAGCTCCGACAAACCGATTTTTGTGGTTCAGCGCCATGATGCGCGTAAGCTTCACTATGATTTCCGCCTGGAAATGGATGGAGTTTTGAAAAGCTGGGCTGTGCCAAAGGAGCCCCCGAAGGAGGCAGGTACCAGACGGCTTGCTATCGAGACCGAAGACCATCCGCTGGCATATGCCGATTTTGAGGGAGAAATCCCTGTCGGAGAGTACGGAGCCGGCAAGGTTGAGATATGGGATAAGGGAACTTTTGAGCTTTTGAAACGTGAAGAAAAGGAAATTGTAGTGGCACTTGAAGGAGAAGAATTGAAAGGGATCTATGTTTTAATACGGACAAAGTACGGAAAAGGCGAAAAAGGCTGGCTCTTTTTTAAAAAGACCAGCTAAAAGCAGACTTTGACTTAATATTTCTGAACACGCAGGTTGTGTCTCAAGAGTGAAACATGGGTCAGACCCTGATCTTTTTAAACCATTGTGAGTATAAGCATATGGGGATACTTACGGAAGAAAGAGTAAAGATCAATATTTTTGAAACTGCCGGGGAAAACTGCTGCGTTGCCGCCTGTGATGGGCAGAAAGTTTATGATATTATTACGGCTGCGCTCTGTGAAAATAAGAAAATCGAACTCTCTTTTGCAGACGTGAATGAGCTTACGCCTGCCTTTTTGAATTCGGCAATAGGACAGCTTTACGGCCGTTTTCCTGCAGAGCAGATTGAGAGCAACCTCTTATTCACGGATATCTTCGAGGAAGATGAGATCATCCTTAAGAGGGTTATTGAGCGGGCGAAAACTTATTTTGAACATGCGTATACCTGCAGAAAGGCGCTGAAAGACGTGCTTGGAGGAGAAGATGCGTAAGAGCGTTCACCACGCAACCGTTTTTCCGGTGAAGCGCCGCCCAAGGCTTCGCGCCGGAGGGCCAAGACCCGTAAAACCTGTTCCTGTAAAGGTGCATTCCATAGAAAAATATGGTTTTCCCGAAGGCAAAAGCTACTTCTTTGACACCAACATCTGGCTGTACATCTACGGCCCAATCGGCTGGCCTGACCAGCGGTCGGACGCCTATTCAAAGGCTTTGAAAGAAATAATGAATTCTGACGGCACGATTTATATAAACTGCATGATAATCTCAGAATTCATAAACACCTTCGCCAGAATCGAGTTTAAGCAGCAGACCGAGTTTACAAGGTTCAAAGAATTTCGAAACTCTCTGGCATTTCGGGCAATTGCCCAGGATATAGCCTACAACGTAAGAAATATTCTCAAAAGCACCCTTGCCTGCGATCCCGAAATGGAAGCTATAGACCTTCCTGAAGTTATGGACATGTTCGAGCAGGGTAAATACGATTTCAACGATCTTCTCTTTGCCCAGATATGCCGAGCAAAAAATATGGTTTTCGTAACTCACGATAAGGATTTCAGTGAACTTGGAGTCGAGATTCTGACTGCAAATGAGAGGCTGGTAGATGTGGGGAGAGAAGGGAAAGACGGGAGAGAATGACCAGGTTTTAGTTTCCTATTTTTCAGGCTCAACTTCAAGATAGAGTTCAGTTGATTCTTTTATTCTTCTGTTTAATTCGTCAAGGGTCTCTGCTTGCATGTGACATCCCGAAAGTTCAGGTATAGAACTACGTAAATTCCGTCTTCGTCCTGTTCAAATGTCAATCTTCAAATCAATTTTAAAAATGTGTTTCGGAGTGAATTGTTTTCTATCATTAAGGATGATTCCTCTTTTATAAAACTGATAATCAGGGAATACGACAAAATAAATCACTGCTCCCAATTTCAAAAAATATCCTGGAATTAATCTCTTACTTGAATATTTCTTGAATCTGCTTGCCGGATAAATGATTTTATGCCAACTTAAATCCAGGCCATCTTTCCCGTCAGGAAAGTTTTTCCCTTCAAAGAAATAAATACAACTTTCTGTAAATATTGAGTAATACAGATCTTCCAGCCCTTTATATTTAAAAATTTTAACGATTTCCTGTGTTTTTTATCCTTGAAGTATACATCAAAAATTGATCTTTTGATTCCTCTGGGACCGATATAACACTCGTTTTCTAAACTGATCCTGCCTATTATCTGATTGAAAATCCCTATAAACCATAAATGCTCTATAGAGAAATTCTCAATCAAATTTTCCTTAAAGGCATCTTCCAGATGTTCAAAATTCTTTGGGATTTCATAGTCCAGTTCTTCAGCTATGGATCAGTCTAGATATAAATAGGGTTTTTCAAACCTGTTTTCATCAAAAATGGCGAAATTGCCTTTTCCTGTTTTGATTATAAAGCAGTTTTTGTCCCTTAGCTCCCTGGACTTCCCGGAGTAGAAATCAATTGAAAGGGATGCGGAGTGAAACTTGATACTTTTAAATTGTGCCTTGTTTTGTACTCGGAGAAATTTCTTTATGTGGAGTGACCTTGCGTGGAGAGTTCTTTGAGAAACTCGGGATCATCGAGGAGCGTAAATCACACACCATACATAATATGTAACAGTGGGACAACAATTTATAAGTTTTTTTATTAAGAAACCGGTGAGAAAATTGGCGAAAATGATTCATACTGGCTCACAATCGAATAAAAGTCAAAATGGTCTAAATATTTCTGTATAAATATATTTTCCGAACATACTGTTCCCCTCTCTCCCCGACTTACGTTTTTTTCCAAAATCATAAAATCCTCAAACTGGACTCCTAAATAGATAATTCTCAATAGAACCGGGTATAACTGAAATTTTTTCCTCACGAAAAATTTATCATACGAAAAATTTATCATTTATGCAAATAAAAATACTATTGAATTACATTTTACTGGTTGAAAAAGCCGGCTTGACGGCTGCCAGAAAAAGGTTACTGAAAAATTAATAGTAGTGCTCTTATAATCAGATTTACCGAACCGGGGAGAAGGCAATGCCTACAAAAGAAGAGATAGAGAGCCAGATTATAGACCTCTGGGATGAGATCTTTGATCTTGACGACAAAAGTAAGGAAGAATTAGAGGCTAAGTATGCAGAATGGCGGGAAGTAGAACCGCGACTGGACGAAGGGGTAGATGAACTCGTAATACATATCGAGTCAATGAAAGGAATCAGTGAAGAAAGCCTGCTTATCTACAAAGAGGTTAAAGAAATCAAAATCAGGTACAAGCAGCAGAAGGATGAGATACAGGCAAAAATAGATGCGCTGAAGAAAGAAAAAGAAAAGATATAAAGATGTCACTGGCTGCCTTTCAAGGAAAAGGCCGAAAATTAAGATACCTTCAATACATTTCATAATTCTTTTGCTCTTGTTTTTTCATGCAAGTCTGCCACTGGTAAGTTCTTCAAAATTAAATCTCTTAAGGAATATATTTTTTAAGCCAGGCGCCCCACTTTGTGCCCCACTTTGTGCCCCACTTTGTGCCCCACTTTGTGCTCTCTTTGTGCCCCACTTTGTGCTCCCTTTGTGCTCCCTTTGTGCTCCCTCTTTCTCAACCCCCGGCAAGTTCAAGTTTCCTGTAAGTTTCCTCTAAAACATCTCATGACAAAAGACTGATCTACATCAGAATTTTCGGGCCGGCATCAGCAAGATAAACATTTTATAGCAATGCGGAAATCTCTTAATTATGGTAGAAACGTACAGATTTTCAGCTGTCATCCAAAAAGAAGGAAAATGGTATGTTTCATGGTGTCCCGAACTTGATATTGCAAGCCAGGGAGAAACAATTGAAGAAGCCATTGAGAACTTAAAAGAAGCAATCGAACTCTATCTCGAAGATGAAGATGCTCAGATCCCCGTAGCTGGCCAGGTTTTTACCACAACGGTAGAGGTCTCTTCCCATGCCAAAACTTCCCACCCCGTCAGCTCGTGAAGTTATCAGGGCACTCAGTAGCCAGGGGTTTCAGATAGTATCGCAGAAAGGAAGTCACATCAAAATGAAAAAAATAACTCCGAGTGAAACACGCATTGTTATCGTCCCCGACCATCCGGAAATTCCGGCAGGAACCTTAAAATCAATTATCCGGCAAGCAGGAATGGGTCGTGTCCCTGAGTTATTGATCAATTCCGAAAAAGCGAGTACATCTCACGTATTTAATGAATATATTGAGAGATTCTTGCGCTTTCAGTTTTCAATGATTCAAACCCACGACCCAGGAATGACCGATGAAGAATTTATCAATCTTCTTTAATTTACCTTTTGTTGAGACTCTTTTAAAAAAAGACCTTTTTCAAAGATTGGCTTTCAACACTTCATTTTGCTCTAGCTGAACAAATATTAGAGTTGACATAGTTAGAATAAATCCATCTGTGGTCTAAGAGCATGTCTTAAAATTAAACTTGGCTATATAATTGGGATAGGACTTACACATTTGAATTGAAAAACTGAGTACTAAACTGTTAATGTCAAAAACGAAAATTTAAACTATGATGTTTATTGTAAATGATTTGAATTTTAAGACAGCTTCTAAGGAAACAAGTTTAGAGAGGACTTCTACAGAGCTATTACTTTATACCGAATTCACTGAGCGATGAATTTTTAGTTAAATCTTTAGGAATTTTATAATTTGTAATAAGAAGTTCATGTCCTCTTTTTAAATTCGGCTTATTTACATTAGTCATTCCGTACGCTAAGTTCCAATCAGTTATGTAAGCAAAATCAAAAAGTTCCCTAATCTCATAAGAGTCATCATATGTTATCAGCCATTTATGTTCACACTTCTTTACTCTTTTTGCTAATTTTTTGTGGTTAAATTTAGTATGCAGATTTCCGTTAACCCCATACAACTTGGATTCTTTTGAATTGAGATAGGGAGGATCTAAATATATAAAAACATCCTCACCTTTTTTATTCAAAAGATAACTATAATCGTCGTTCGTGATTGTAACATCTTGTATTAATTCAGACAATGGAATTAACTTCTCAATCATAGAATCAGTAAATCTTTTTTCGTATGAAGCTTGAGAGTACCCTCCCGAATCAACGAGCCCTGAAAAAGTAATTCTGTTTAAAATGAAGAATCTGACGGCTCTTTCAAAAGTATCCCATTTAGTATCTGAATTTTTGTAGTAGTTGAATAAATCCCTACCTGAACAGAACTCCTTTTTTTTCGAGATAACAGCGTTTTTGAATTCATCTCCGTCTTCTTTGAGAAAATACCAAAAAAAATACAAATCAGTATTCATGTCGTTTATTATAAAATTTGTTGAATCTGAGATTGTCTGTTTAAGATTAATAAATACCGATCCACCACCGACGAAGGGTTCCCTAAACTCCTCAAAATGTTTCGGTATATGCCCAAGGATGGTTTTCAAAGCCTTGGCTTTTCCTCCTGGGTATCTGAGAACAGATGTTATTTCAGGCTTTGCTTGATTCATTTTTTTTTTGGTTTGTCATTTTCTTCCCATCTTATTTTGTTTTCAGCAATCATGAATAGAGAGTTACTAATAGTATTTTGATAAGCAATGTCTGAAAAAATAAAATTCTCAATTTCTTCTGAATTATACACATAATTCTTATGCTCATATAAGATGCTATTGCAAAAATTATTAATAATGTTTTGTTTTTCAAAACTTAAGTTTCCACCAAATACTTTCCATAATAAATAAGCAAGTTTTTCTTCGGAAACTTTGTTAGTTTCGTCTGAATAAACGTCGAGCCAACTTTTATGAGGTTCAAATTTATACAAACCTCTTGTATTCTTAGGTAAGTTTTGTAGCCTAGCAAAGATTGAGTTTATAGGACCTTCTCTAGCTTCTTCTGACAATTTTAGGTTAAAATCCTTGACGTTTTCAGTCAAAAAATTAATTGACTTAATCATAATTTCATTAATATTATCTAAAGATTTTGTACCATTTTTTCGATTTAAAGGAGTTTTTTCATAAAAAGCTCTCAAAGCGATTAGGGATAATATAACTACTTTCTCCTTATTTGATAAATTTCCTCCCCATTTTACAAAGTACTTATTTTTATCAATATAATCTAATAAACGTTGTGAATCAATTCTATCTAGGAGTGCTTCAATTTCCCAAACTCCTTTTGCTGTCATTACATACTTAGAGAATTCACTTCCGCCTCTTACAAACCCTTTTTCTATTAGTTCACTTAATACTAAAGGATCAATTTTCTCAGATGAAATTGAAGCATTGTCCAAATATTCTAAATTCTGGTTAGACCAAGACCATAAAAGTTGCTTAAATATAGAGCCTTCAACTAACTTATTTTCATTAAGTAAATTTTGATATAATGTATCATAAAATTGTTCTTTTAGGACCAGTAAACTTATATCGGCCATTTTTCTTCACCATCATACAAGATTTGTAATAGTAAGCTTTTCATCGACGGCCTTGGCAAAAATAGCAAAAAGAACTTTATTTTCTTCAATTTGCTTTTCAAGAATTTTTTTAATTGGCTCAAGAGATTTTGAGTCCATTGTAGCACCTTCATCAAAAATAACAATCATTTTTCTTTGGTCGTCTTTTGGTCTTTTTAGTACGGCCTGAATATACATACTCATTGATTGGCCAGTACTAATATCCTTCATGTCGATTTCCCTGCCATTTTCAAGTATTATCAATTTACTCAGGAAGTCAATTTTTATCGGTTTAATAAACTCATCTATGTAAGGAAATTCTGAAATTTTTTTAGCGAAATAATATGAAATTTCCTCATTATATTGTATTTCAGTTTTTGAATTAAATTTTTCACTATCTGATATTTTTTTAATAAGGTCATCGTAATTGCTTAAATTTTTAGCTAGGGCATCAACTATCTTGCTTAAATTATTTATTTGTAGAGAATAATCTTGATATTTATGCGGCTCTCTATTTTCCAAATCTAATAATTTATCTCTGTATTGTCTGAGAATGTTTTCGTTATCAGAATAACTTCTATTCAAAGAATCAAGCTCGTCACTTATTTTGGAGATTTCCTTTAAGTAGGGTTTTTCTCCAAGCTGAAATATGTGAGCAACGTCTTTATTTTCTTTAAATATTTGCTCCTTTAATTCTTTTAAGTCTATATCTGTATTTTCTAATTTGATTCCACTTTTTTCAGCCAAATCTTTGTAATAATCAACTTTTCCAAGAGTAGTTCCGAGTTTATTTTGCAGATCATCAATGTCGGAATCTATCTCTTCATCGGTAGTAGTTAAAAGTAGTGATTTTTCTTCCCTTTTAGAATAAAGCATTTTTAAGTTTTCCAATTCTTTTGGGAAGCTGTTTAATTCTTTTTCTGTGTCGGCTATTGTTTTGAGACACTCATTTAACTCGTCAAAAACTAACTTAAATTCCTTGTTCTTGTCATACTCAAATTGAAGTAATTCTATGTATTCGTCAATACTTTTTTCCAACCCAGGTAAAAGAATCTCCATAGATTTGTATTGTTCTAAAATTTGTATTAGTTCTTGATAAAAAGAGCCTTTTTTACCAGATTCCTTTATTTTTTTATTTTCAAGATAATTTGTTATTTGAGATCTAAAATATTCAAGTTCTGTAAAAATAGTTTTATCTAGCTCAAATGTTTCCAAAGAATCTATTAACTTAAAATTTCTCAAAGTAGTAAGATGACATTTTACCTGATCTTCACTTGTCTCAATAAATAGACTTTCTATTTTATAGGCTAATTCCGATAAATAATTATTGACTGCCCTTGTTTTCTTCATGAGTAATTCTTTTTTGTTATCATATTGTGTACCGAATCTCTTTACAGTTTTCTCATTCCTCTTTTTTGTGTTTCCCATTCTATCTATACTTTGTTGAAGTGAAAAGGATATCTCAACATACCTTTCAAATTCTCTAAGGGCAAGAAAACTTTTAATAACTTTAAGTTTTCTTTCAATATCATCAATTGAGCTTTTTAGGGTCACTTCTTTAATTATATATCCAGATATCGAGTCCCGTGTTTTTTTAATTTGAACATCATCTCTAGAACGTGCAATTTCAGACTTAATATCTCCAAGATATCTTATAAATTCTGAAACTTTTTTATTATATCTAGATTGCTGATTTCTTACTTCTGATAAAATTTCGCTAACTCTATTAAGCGGGTCTTCTGGAATATCATATACGACAAAATATTTGTCAATAAAGCTTTGGAAAGGCAACCACTTTGGTTTTCCTCCATCTATAATTTCTGTTACCTTAATATCATTCGAGATATGGTCTGATTTAGTAGAATTTAATTCGAATTTTCCATCTTTACTCACAAATCTTACATTGAATGTGCAAGTTTGATTCTCCCTTGATATCATGTATTGTATGTCTTCTTGGAGAGATTTCGAGATCCTGCTATCTGATTTTTCGAGTCGATCGCCGTACAGTGAGAGAGCAATAATATTTAGAAAAGTACTTTTTCCACTTGCATTTGGAGCTTTTACATATACAGCATTCCCTTCTATTCTCTTCAACATTCTATCTGTACAGAACGTTCTTTCATGTCCGCTTCCTTCTTGCCTTTTAAGCTCATAATCAACTTCAAGCATGAATTTATTCCTCTCCAATACCCAGCAATTTCTCAAGGAGTTTTTCATCTTGATAATCTTCAGAGATTAGCTGAAGCACTTTAATTTGTTCTTCTGAATCGATTAGCTTTGTTAAAAGTGAAAGAATTGATATATCGTCGTCCATTTAATTTCCTCTCCTAACCACGCCAGCAAACGCTAATGGAAACTTTAACATTTTCAGTTGTGTCATTTCATGAATGCTTGCAACAGCAAATCCTTTTTTTAGATTTTGCATCTCATTTTCAGATACACTGACACCATGATATTTTACGGCGTTCGCATCTGATTTAAAAAATATTTTAGTATTAATTACATTTGAAAGACCTTTTGGGATATCACTTGGATTTTGTGATGAGAATATAACACCAATTCCTTGGCTTCTCCCCTGACGACATATTGTATCAAGATCACCAAGAGCTTCCTTTGAACTCTCTGTGTTATAGAACTGATGAACTTCATCAATTATGATCAAAATCTGGACATTACTTTTATTTGAACTTTTTAATTCAACAATCTGATGTAGCAGATGACGAAGCAGTATTGATCCGAAAGTTTTTGCTTTTTCATCTTCCAAGTCAATAACTGACATCATTCCATGCTGAAGAATATCCTTACCATTCAACTTGTATGCTGCTGGATCATCAAAGTATGCCCTTGCCAAATTTAAATTCCTTAATATGTTTGATGCTGTTCCAGAAGCTAATGGAGCATCTCCAACATCTCCTCTGGAATTCTTCATAGGAAACCTGTTTCTTTCTTCTTCTCTTTGATTAATGTTAGTAAACCAATCAACAAAATTATTAAAAAAGAGTTCATCTGCTTTACTTTTATTAAGCATTTCTGTTCTCCAATATCTGAAAATATCAGGTAAATATTGAGCAGCAATATCTGAAATTGACTGAAGTATTCCGGCAAGAGCTTCGGGTTCTATACTTCTCACATCGAGAGAGATTGATTTCATTATGTCAGGTGTTACACCTCTAGTCGATTTTATTTCCATCGTAGCAGGAAAGTAGACTTTAAAATTATCGATTTTGTGAGCAGATTCTCCAATTACCTTCCACTCATCTTCTGTTTGTTCGGTTAATTCATTAGAAGGTTTATCCATTTTTAAAAAGTCGACATCTTTAACATTGATAGCTAAAACCGCGCCGCCATTTTCGACGAAATATTGTGCAAAATACTTAGTGGATACCGTTTTTCCACTTCCAGTTTTGCCGCATACGAGAGTCTGATAAAAGAAAAAATCGTCGGGAATGTGGGTATACAAATAATTACCATGATCATCTACAAGAATTTGATTCCTATTATCGTGTATTGTTGAAAGAAAAACTTTTGGTCCTTTAACCAGACTTCCATTTAATTCATCATAACCCATAGACAGATTAATTTCTTCTTGATTTGAGCGTCTAGCGATTGAGAGTATGTCTATAACGTTAATTTTACCATCTGTTCTTTCATTTAAATCTTTAACTACACGAGCAGAAATAATATTTTGCCACTTAAGGTCAGCTTTAATTCTCCCCAGATCCATATCTACAATCGTTGGAGAAGGATTGTATGGGTACTCTTGAACACTCTCCTCGACCCGTAAAACAAAAAGAGGTTTATTTCCTTTTTCATCATCAATTATTGTTAAATAGGAACCTTTAGGAAGAAGACCTTCGTTTCCTTTTCTTGAAACAAGTTTGTATTTGTTGTCTTTATCTGGTCCAGTTACAATCCATGTCATTATTTCACCTGAATCCTCGAGCTTGGTTCATTGTCGGTTGAAGTTTCGATTCAAGCAAGATTCTATTGACATTAAAAAGTTTCTTAGTTTCACGAGCAAATTTTTCAGCAATTGCTATTGGTCTAATTTGCGGGTTATTATACTCATCTTGAGCAAGATATAGGAAATAGATGAGATCCAACATCTGATAGATGAACTCTTCATTATTATCATATGTTGTTGGATGAAACTCAATTCTTTGAGGGGATGATGTTTTGAAAGGTTTAATGTAACAAAAAACCTTGGAATTATTTGGATTGTACGCATCTTTATATTTGAAAAAATTTGTCCTTTGACCTTGTTCTAAACACTTATGCGCCCAATGCATATCTGAATTGAATTTTCCTTTTAATTCCCGAACGTTATCCGTTACTAAGTTGCTATAACTATTCTTTACAACAAATATTGGAACAACTGATTTTTTCAGTAATTCTTTGTTTAACTCAAGAGTAGATGCATTCATTTGTTTGCCAATAAGAGGACCATCAATGTACAGAACAGAATTTTCAGAAATGTTTTGAAGAATAAATTTACTCCTCTCGTTCGCGTAGTCAGCTTTGAAAGCTGCCTCAATGTGATTGTTTTCATCCATTGAATCTGATTTGTATTCTCCATAATTTCTCGCATCTCTGATTGAACTATTTTTCTCAAGAAGGAGCTCGGAACGAGTGTAAAAATTGAAAGATAAACATGTAGATGCAAGGTAATCGTCTTCATCTATCATTATCAAAGAATGGCATGTTAGATATCCTGAACCTTCTAATGCTTGAAACTTGTCAATTGATTCATCATAGCCAAAAATTCTATATTTATTGACTAATTCCCTACCCATATATTTATTAAGATTTATTATGTTAGTCTCTTCCACTTTTGATAGTTTACTGTCCCTAGGTGCGAAGTGATCATCTTTTGTAATATTAGTGGAAATCGGAATCTGAGGAAAATTGACATCTTTTTGTATAGACAAAATTTTCTCTTTGAACTTAGGATGAAGGATAAATTGGCTTGGAAGAGACATTTTTTGCATATAAATGTTCCACCTCGAACTTATATAATATATTAATACCCCTAATTTCTATTGAGATTTAAACAGTAATTTTCAACAAAATAATAGATAAACGTTTCTAATTTAATTTCATTCCTTTAATGAATATTATCCTGTTAGAGATTTTTTGAATAAAATGAATATATATTTATCTATTCAGTTATTTATCGAAATTTAAGTTATTTATTGTTATAAATTTAGTTTGACAGTTTAATTTTATGTTGAAAGATTGTTTTCATATTTGTAGGAATAAGAAGTAAGTTATATCTACAAATTTTTGCCCATTTTTACGATTTAATTTGACAGATGATTCTCTTTCTCTTGATAGCTGTTTTCATAATTTTTGATCAAATTTTTGGTATAGAATTTGACTGATAGCATGAATAATGGACAAAATATAGATACTATCTAAAAAGTCAGGTGCCAAAAGTGCTAAAATGGTACAAAAAATCTCTACCCATTTACTTTTTAGTGGTTGTGAAGCTAGAAAACCAGCAAATCAGAGGGAATTTAATGAAATTTTTGAGTACTGTCATTTGATTTATGGCGAAAAATTGAAGCTTCTCACTAAACACACATGATATTCTTCGAATAACAGGCACAAACAAATGAAAGTACTCTACTTTACCCTTTTTTGACTATTGATCTCGTCATTACCCTGGGTAGTAAGGTTGTCCTAACTATGGTTTTTCAAAC